>ERZ773259.9-NODE-9-length-205030-cov-41.992619_pt1 | contig 205030 bp, 126 predicted proteins | sample MGYA00511961_ERZ773259 | MGnify/ENA primary metagenome ERZ773259 (study PRJEB29015, sample SAMEA2737775) | human gut metagenome | biome: human gut; feature: human-associated habitat; material: faeces | place: China | collected 2012 ...
ACTACGTCTACAATACACCATATGACCGTATTGTATGGGACGTGGGACATCAGGCATACGGCCACAAGATTCTTACAGGACGCCGTGAAGCATTTTCTACGAACAGAAAACTCGGTGGAATCCGCCCTTTCCCGTCTCCGGAAGAAAGCGAATATGATACTTTCACGTGCGGACACGCTTCCAATTCTATTTCTGCCGCTCTCGGTATGGCCGTCGCAGCCACCCGGAAAGGAGACGCCAAACGCCATGTAGTAGCCATTATCGGCGACGGATCAATGAGTGGCGGACTGGCTTTTGAAGGACTGAACAACGCATCTACCACGTCGAACAACCTGCTCATTATCCTGAATGACAATGATATGGCAATCGACCGCAGCGTAGGAGGCATGAAGCAGTATCTTTTCAACCTGACAACTTCCAACCGCTATAATCAGCTACGTTTCAAGCTCTCGCGCATGCTGTTCAAGCTTGGCATTTTAAACGAAGAACGCCGCAAAGCGCTCATCCGTTTCGGAAATAGCCTGAAATCAATGGCGGCCCAGCAACAGAATATTTTTGAAGGGATGAATATCCGTTACTTCGGTCCGATAGACGGACACGACGTAAAGAACCTGGCAAGAGTATTACGTGATATCAAAGATATGCAAGGACCTAAAATCCTGCACCTGCATACTATCAAAGGAAAAGGATTCGGACCGGCAGAGAAACACGCTACCGAATGGCATGCTCCCGGCAAATTCGATCCCGTCACCGGCGAACGTTTCATTGCCAACACCGAAGGAATGCCCCCGCTTTTCCAGGACGTATTCGGAAATACACTGGTGGAACTTGCCGAAGCCAACCCGAAGATTGTCGGTGTCACTCCCGCCATGCCCAGCGGCTGTTCGATGAATATACTAATGGAGAAAATGCCGAAACGCGCTTTCGATGTCGGTATTGCCGAAGGACATGCGGTTACCTTCTCCGGAGGAATGGCTAAAGACGGACTACAACCATTCTGCAATATCTATTCTTCTTTTATGCAACGGGCGCATGATAATATCATCCACGACGTAGCGATTCAGAATCTCCCAGTTGTTTTGTGTCTCGACCGCGCCGGACTGGTTGGCGAAGACGGTCCTACTCACCACGGAGCTTTTGACATGGCATGTTTACGCCCGATCCCTAACCTGACTATCTGTTCCCCGATGGACGAACATGAATTACGTCGCCTGATGTATACGGCACAATTGCCGGACAAGGGACCGTTCGTGATCCGCTACCCCCGTGGACGCGGCGTACTGGTGGACTGGAAGTGTCCGCTAGAAGAGATCCCGGTAGGAAAAGGACGGAAACTGAAAGAGGGTAGCGACCTTGCAGTGATTACTATCGGACCGATAGGAAACGTAGCCGCCCGTGCCATCACCCGGGCAGAAGCAGATTTAGGTCTGTCCATCGCCCATTACGATTTACGATTCCTGAAACCACTGGATGAAGAGTTGTTGCATGAGGCAGGACGTAAATTCCAACGTATCCTGACTATCGAAGACGGAATTATCAAAGGCGGTATGGGTAGCGCTGTCCTCGAATTTATGGCAGACAACGAATACAAACCGACCGTAAAGCGTATCGGTATCCCTAATATATTTGTAGAACATGGGGCAGTTGCCGAACTGTACCAACTGTGCGGCATGGATGAAGAAGGGATTCTGACTAAAATAAAAGAATTTATCAATTGACATGAAGATTATTATTGCCGGTGCCGGCAACGTAGGCACCCATTTGGCCAAACTGTTATCGCGCGAAAAGCAAGATATTATCTTGATGGATGATGACGAAGAGAAACTAAGTGCTCTTAGCGCCAACTTTGACTTGCTGACTGTTGCCGCTTCTCCTTCTTCCATCTCCGGATTGAAAGAAGTGGGCGTCAAAGAAGCCGACCTGTTTATCGCGGTCACACCGGACGAAAGCCGCAACATGACTGCCTGTATGCTGGCCACCAACCTGGGAGCCAAAAAGACAGTGGCACGTATCGACAACTATGAATATCTTCTGCCCAAAAATAAAGAGTTCTTCCAGAAGCTGGGAGTAGATTCGCTGATTTACCCGGAAATGCTGGCTGCTAAAGAAATCGTATCTTCCATGCGCATGAGCTGGGTACGCCAATGGTGGGAATTCTGTGGAGGTTCGCTGGTTCTGATTGGTACGAAGATGCGCGAAAAGGCTGAAATCCTGAATATACCGCTGCACCAATTAGGCGGTCCCAACATTCCTTACCATGTAGTGGCCATCAAACGCGGAACGGAAACGATTATCCCTCGCGGAGACGATGTTATTAAATTGCATGATATTGTTTATTTCACCACTACCCGCAAATACATTCCTTATATACGTAAGATAGCCGGCAAAGAAGACTATGCCGACGTACGCAATGTAATGATTATGGGAGGTAGCCGTATCGCAGTCCGTACCGCACAATATGTACCGGACTATATGCAGGTGAAAATAGTGGATAATGACCTGAACCGTTGCAACCGCCTGACAGAGCTACTGGATGACAAAACAATGATTATCAACGGAGACGGTCGCGACATGGATCTGCTTATCGAAGAAGGGCTAAAGAATACCGAAGCATTTGTAGCCTTGACCGGCAACTCGGAAACGAATATCCTTGCCTGTCTCGCCGCCAAACGTATGGGAGTGGAAAAGACGGTGGCAGAAGTGGAAAACATCGACTATATCGGTATGGCAGAGAGTCTCGACATCGGCACGGTTATCAATAAAAAAATGATTGCTGCCAGCCATATCTACCAAATGATGCTGGACGCCGACGTGTCTAATGTGAAATGCCTGACTTTTGCCAATGCGGACGTTGCAGAATTCACCGTACCAGAAGGGGCCAAAATAACCAAACACCTAATTAAAGACCTGGGGCTCCCCAAAGGCACCACCATCGGAGGAATGATCCGTAACGGAGAAGCTATCCTGGTGACAGGTGATACGCAAATCCGCCCCGGCGACCATGTAGTCGTATTCTGCCTAAGCATGATGATTAAAAAGATTGAGAAGTTCTTTAACTAAGTATTAACAAATACTTGTATATGATTAACTCGAAGATGATATTCCGGATTCTGGGTTTTCTGCTTCTGATAGAAACAGTTATGCTATTATGTTGTGGGGGTGTTTCTCTTTTTTATAAGGAGAATGACTTGCAGAGTTTTCTGGTTTCATCGGCTATTACCACTAGCATCGGTATTCTGTTGCTCGCCATCGGGAAAGACGCAGTGAAATCCCTGAATCGCCGTGATGGATATGTCATAGTCAGTGTAGCATGGGTCACCTTTTCCCTTTTCGGAATGTTACCTTATTATATAGGAGGGTATATCCCAAGTGTTACGGATGCATTTTTTGAAACGATGTCCGGGTTCAGCAGTACAGGTGCCACCATCTTGAATAATATAGAGTCAATGCCTCATGGAATACTTTTTTGGCGGGCTATGACGCAATGGATAGGCGGTTTGGGTATTGTATTTTTCACCATTGCCGTTCTGCCGATTTTCGGTGTGGGTGGGATTCAGGTGTTTGCAGCAGAAGCCAGCGGTCCTACTCATGACAAAGTGCATCCCCGTATTGGTATCACTGCCAAATGGATTTGGGGTATTTATGCCGGAATGACAGGGACATTGATTGTCTTATTAGTATTTGGAGGTATGAGTGTGTTTGACAGTATATGCCATGCTTTCACGACAACCAGCACTGGCGGATTTTCTACCAAACAAGCAAGTATCGAATATTATCACTCACCCTATATAGATTATGTAATCTCTATTTTCATGTTTCTTTCGGGCATCAACTTCACGCTATTACTGTTGATGTTCAATGGAAAAATAAAGAAGTTCATTCATGATGCAGAGCTAAAGTTCTATTTCTGGTGTGTCTCTTTCTTTACTATATTTATTGCAGTCTGGCTTCATCAGACTTCTTCTATGGAGATAGAAGAGGCGTTCCGTAAATCACTTTTCCAAGTGATTTCCTTGCAAACTTCTACGGGATTTGCCACAGCCGATTATATGCTTTGGCCTTCTATTCTTTGGGGATGCCTTGTAATAGTGATGATCATCGGAGCCTGTGCCGGCAGTACAACAGGAGGTATAAAATGTATTCGTATGGTTATCCTGTTTCAGGTTGTGAAAAACGAATTCAAACATATTCTTCACCCTAATGCCGTGCTCCCGGTGCGAGTTAACAAACAGGTTATTTCTCCTTCCATCCAGTCTACAGTATTGGCCTTTACTTTTTTATATGCAGTCATCGCTATCATCAGCATACTTATCATGATGGGGCTGGGAGTCGGTTTTCTGGAATCAATCGGAACCGTAATCTCAAGTATGGGTAATATGGGACCGGGACTCGGTACATGCGGCCCGGCTTTTTCATGGAGTCAATTGCCTGATGCTGCCAAATGGCTGCTTTCTTTTTTAATGCTCTTGGGACGTTTGGAATTGTTTACAGTATTACTACTTTTCACTTCCGATTTCTGGAAAAAGAATTAAGAATTCAATAAAGGTAGTCTCTTTAATGCAAAAGCTACAATAAGACATACATTATCAAGCTATTACAAAGAGTACTTATCTATTCATATATTCTCAACGATACTCACTGTAATGAGAAAAAATACTCATCGCAATGAGAAAAAGTTCTCATTACAGTGAGAATTCTTTCTCATTACGGTGAGTATTCTATCGTATTTGTACGTTGTTATCGCATCATATCTTTCTAAGTAAAATTTTTCTTACAACAGGCTTATTTATTTCATAAATCTTATTGATAAGAACATCCATTTCCTGTTGGCGAGCATCACGGACAGCTTCAAACATCATCTTTGAATACATATCACGACGTCCCTTCAACCAAACGTTTTTATCCAAGTTTTCATCCATCACCTCGATCGCTTTTCTGTCGTCAGCATACAACAATCCCTTTTGCTGGAAAAAGCCGAATTCACACCACGCATATTCTCTGAATGTTCTTTCAATTTCCCAACGATATTCATTCAGGTGCATCACCGTCAATGCTTGTTGGTATTGGGGAGTTTTGGATTCAGCAGCAAGATTAATGCCCTTTGCCAGTTCATCTCCACTCCAAGTTCCAATTTCTTCATCGTCTATCAACAACTTATAATTGCCTTTTAGTCCTGTTACTTTCAACGTTTCACGGTTCATCTCTTCCATAAAAGGAACAACTTTCAGCACTTCTGCCTGGCTCTTTTTCTGTCCCCAACCACGAGCAATAGTATCTAAAGGATAAGGAAGAGCTTCTGCCAAATAGTCAAAACTCAAATCTTTTCCGTTCTTCTTTATATTTGAAACGGTACAATTTTCCGACTTAACGGCTTGTTTTTTATTAGCATTAATCTCCATATCCGCTACCTCCTTACCTACAAATCCCTGGGCTTTCAGGAAAAGATAGGCCATTACCATGTGTCCGTCGTTATCGGGATGAATACGGTCACTGCCACAAAGGGTAAAGGTAGGATCTTTCTGCTGATATTGCTGATTAATAGCTGTCATAGGAGCATTTAAATCGGTAAATTCCCAATTATTCTTAGCTGCCGATTCTTTCTGATATTCAACAAGCCGTTTGATGGTTTCATTTTTTGTCTTGAACGGTGTATTCTCTTTCAGTTGTACGGTTTCATCATACGGAGAAGTTCCGACCATCACGATACGGGTATCAGGAAGATCTTTAAAACGTTTCTCCATCTGCTGGTAATTCTTTATACTTTCCTGATATTTCTGCTCACCGAATTCTTTGGGCTTATCACCGTTATATTCAAAATATCCGGAATCATTCATACCAAAAGTAACCATCAACACGGAAGGTTTCATCGCAAAAATATCACCATCCAGACGTTTGTTCATATCATAGGCTGTATCTCCACCAATACCACCGTTGAAAACACGGATAGGCATATCTGGAAAGCGGGTCATATAATACAACCAGATGTATGAATGGTAATGACCACCATCCGTTATACTATTTCCCAGAAACACTGCTCTCTCACCCTCCTTAAAAGGTTTCACAGTTTGTGCAAACGCAGCAGTACATGTCATACAAGCCGCTGCAATCAATACAAAAAGTTTTTTCATGTCTTAATTTCTATTTTATAAACTGTTATTTTCATTATGAACGTTTTCTTTATTTTTTGAGAGGATCATATACGGCAACTGCCACGCGTGAATCGGCACAGCCATAATATAAGAACCATTTCTGATTGTGGAATACAAGCCCTTCTATAAATACGGTTCCGGCTGGATATTGTCCGCTCTTTTCAAAGTCTGATTCGGGAATATAGAAAGGTTTATCCAAGCGATCGATTAGTTTAGTAGGATTTTTGGCATCAAATAAGGCTTGTCCGGCGCAATAAGAGTTGGCTGTATACAGTGTGTCTCCTTCTGCGCCCGATTTATTTTTGCCGTTATAAAGCAGCAGTATTCCTTTGTCAGTCAGGATGGCAGGAGGACCACATTCGGTCAGGTCGCTGTCGAACTTACCTGCGCGGGGAGTTATCACTTTCAGGAATTCTCCATTTTCATCCAACATCGGTTCCCAGTTGACAAGGTCTGTGGAAGTGGCTACATTCACAAACTTTTCTCCCCAGTACATCCAGTATTTGCCGTCAATCTTGGCAATCACTTGTTTGCCGTCAATTAATTGGGTTACGATAGAGGCAGATTTGGAAAATTCATCTATGAATCTTCCGTTGTATGCTTTTGCGAAAGCCGGTCCATGTTTTTCCCACGTTTGAAGATCGCGCGAGGTAGCCACTGCCAAACGTGCCTGTTTGCGGTTCCATTGTGTGTAATGCATTACGTAAAGCCCGTCTTCTGTTACAGCAACACGTGGGTCTTCGCAACCACCGGAATTTTCCAGTTCTTTCTGACTGTCGTCTGCCGGATAAAATACAGGTACGGACATTCGTTTGAAGTGTAGTCCATCGTCAGAAGAGGCATATCCCAGACGGGAGGTACGTGATCCGATACCGGTTGCCGAGTTATCTTCAGCCCGGTAGAGGACTACTACTTTCCCATCATAAACAGTAGCAGCGGGATTAAACGTATCACTCGCTTCCCATGCTACTGACTCCTGTCGCATCGGACAATAGAAAAAGGTAGTAGTGTCAGGAGAAATAATCGGATTAATTCCTTCCGGACGCTGGAAATCTGCCCACGCCCAATCCGGAAATTCTGCAGTTTGCTTCTTCTCGCCACAGGAAGTGATTAATGTGGCAGCCATCAGTAGATAAGCTATGTTTTGTAGTTTTCTTTTCATTTTTACGTTTGATATTATAAATAAGTGCTCTTACAAAATTATCTTATATCATAAATTTATATACCTCGTTGATTTGCTTTAAGGAAAAGAGGGAGGCGTCACTTTAGTTCCCCACTTCACGTCAGGCTTGGACGAGGTAGTGTATTCTATCGTAGCCCCATTATTCAGTTGATCCCAATCGATCCATGTACTGTCATACGGTTTACCGTTTAGCTTCATGGACTTGATATAAATATTCTTTTCCGAACCGCCTTTTATCACCATATCCCCTTTCTTCAAATGAACTTTCACGGATGAGAATATCGGAGTGTTCACCGTAAAGCCTCCCACTCCCGGTATTTCGGGATAAAGACCGATACAAGCGAACACATACCAGGCGCCCATCGTCCCTAAATCATCATTGCCCGGCAGACCATCAATCTTACTTGAATACTGTTCATTCAATACACGGTTAATAATCTCCTGTGCTTTATAGGGAGTTCCGACCCAGTTGTATATCCAGGGAATGTGAAAGCTCGGTTCATTGCCGGAAGCGAACCAAGCATCATTATAGCCGGCATCCAGACGAGTAAAGAATTCATCCAGGCGTTTTTCTGCCGCTGCTTTGCCTCCAATGATTTCTATCAGCCCGGCAATATCGTATGGCACCATCCAGAAATAATTCTTATAGGTCGATTCACGGAAATCTTCAGTCAGTGGTTTCCACGAACCATCCGGATTACGTGATTGCAACCATCCGGTTTCCGGGTTATACAGATTCTTCCATGAACGTGCAAAATGGAAATAACGCCAGCTTGCAAACTCATCTCCTACGGCATGTAAGGCAAATTGTGCGATTGCAAAATCAGCGGAAGTATATTCTAGTTGTATAGAAGCGTTGTAATATCCTTTATCCAAATACTGTTTCAGTCCCGGACGAGCCTCAACCTCCTGTGACATCGCTCCCGGTTCTTCCGCTCCTTTTCTCATGGTTTTGAAAATCGGTTTCGGGTCATAATTGCGGGCACCAAAAGCGTAAGCATTGGATATCAGGATAGGAGTCGGATCTCCTTGCATCACGCCGGTCTCTATATTAGCCATCACCCAACGCGGGAAAGCACCACCAGCTTCTTCGGCAAACAATTGGTGAGAAATAACAATGTCAGAGGCTACTTCAGGATCAAGGATTGACAATAGTTGAATCTGTGTACGATAGGTATCCCAGTTGCTAAAAGAAGTATAGTGCTTGGAACGGGATTTATGCACTCTGAAGTCAGCTCCCATGTATTCTCCGTTCACATCGCTGCATACATTCGGGTGAATGAATGAACGATACAGATGGGTATAAAATTGAGTGGTACGATCCGGATTGGTTCCTTCTACTTCAATCTTACCCAAATAATGATTCCATTTGGATTCTGCCTGATTCTGAATCTGCAGGAAATCCCATCCGGTATTCTCCGCTTTCAGATTCTCGCGTGCATTTTCTACTGATACATAAGAAACCCCAATCTTATATTGGATATTTTTCTTCTTATTTACATCAAAAGTAAAATAGACTCCGGAGTATTCTCCTTCAGCAAAAGTCGTGTTCGGCTTCAGTTCATCTCTTTTCCATGTTCCCGATTCCAACGCATCCGTATCAAACTCTGCTACAAAATATACTTTATACGGTGTACGGAGTCCACAGAAATTACCGCCTTCTGCATATCCTTCACACTTATTCGGTGCAGTAATGACGATGGCGGCCTGATCTATCGGAGTTGCGGAAATGCCTCCACCGATAATTACCGTACCATATTGCTGATCTGCCGGATATTCATAACTCGCCATACCGGTTCTTTCGGTTACTGTCAGTTTTGCATGAATATCTTCCTGCACCTTTGCTTCATAATAACCGGCATGTCCTTTTTCTTCAGAAATATTGATACGGTAATTGAGAATATTGTCCGGAGACATCTTCAGTTTACCTTTTACCGGAAAAGTGGGAAAGTTACCCATGTGCTCGCAACCGCCACCACTCAACTGATTGATGACGAATCCGGAACGTTTGGAAAAATAAGAGGGGGTGAACTGCACCATTCCGTATGGATAGGTGGCTCCGGGATAAAGATATCCTGAAGTCAAACCCACGCCCTTCGTTCCTATCAGGGTATTTACCTGACGGGCATAATTACTCCCGACGTTCCGCGCCGAGAGACTCCCCCACCCTCCAATCAAAACCAATAATAAACCTGTTAAAATTTTATTTTTCATACTGTATTCTTCTTATATATTTTTAGTTTCTTATTCTTTCGACAATGAGAAAGGAGCAGCATACTTCGACGTACATCGTTCTTTATTTGGTTGACTTCCCATTTCAAAACGGATAATTCCTCCGTCTGCTATATCGTCGTATCTGATAAAATTCTTATCCAACACACGTCCATTTAAGGTAGCAGACTGGATATAGAGATTCTCTTTACTATTATTGTTCGCTTCAATCACGAATTTATTGCCGTTTTCCATCGTTATAGTAGCTTTCTTAAATAACGGGCTACCAATTACATACTCATCCGTTCCCGGACAAACGGCATAAATGCCTAATGAACTCAAGATATACCATGATGACATACCACCTTGGTCTTCGTCTCCCGGATATCCTCTTTCTGTGGAATTATACAATCTTTCAACGATCTGACGCACCCAATACTGGGTTTTCCACGGTTGACCGGCATAGCTATACAGATAAGGCATGTGCTGAATCGGCTGATTGCCGTGTGCATATTGTCCCATACCCGCCAATTCCATTTCTTTCATTTCATGGATCACTCCTCCGTAAGTTCCCGGTTTAATAGTGCTGGGAAGGGCGAATACCGAATCCATTTTGGTCGTAAATCTTTGGTCGCTTCCGAACAAGTTTATTAATCCTTCTACATCATGGAATACGGACCAGGTATAATGCCAGGCATTACCTTCACAGAAAGGTCCACCCCACTCCAACGGGTCAAACGGTTCCTGCCATTTACCATCGACGCCTTTTCCACGCATAAAACCGATAGACGGATCGAATACGTTTTTATAATTATACATCTGACGGGCAAAGACTTCCTGATAATGTTTGTTTCCGGTCATTTTAGCCAGTTGGTAGCCACAGAAATCATCGTATGCATATTCCATTGTCTGTGCACTCGATCCCATTGATTCCGGATAAGGAACATATCCCAGTTCAAAATATTCTTTCCAGAAACCACGTCCGTTGGCACCTCCCCAAGGACCTTTATTCATGGCTTCGTGCGCGTAGGCTTTCAGAGCTTTCTCCGGATCAAAAGTCCGAATCTCTTTTGCCCACGCATCTGCCAGCAACGAAATGGAATGATTGCCCAACATTCCTCCTGTTTCTCCGGGAGCTGACCAGGAAGGTAACCATCCGCATTGTTCTTGTACGGCAAGCAAGGCATTCATGTAACGTCCCTGCATGGTAGGATGAAGAATATTAGTTAATGGAAATTGAGAACGGAAAGTGTCCCAGAAGCCATTATCTGTATACATATATCCGTCATATACTTTGCCATCATAAGGACTATAATAATAAGGTTCTCCGTTCGCTTTACGTTCATAGAATTTGCGTGAGAAGAGATTGGCACGGAACAGGCAGGAATAGAAAGTCTTCATTTGTTCGTCTGTTCCACCTTCTACCTGGATTCTGTTCAATAATTCATTCCACGTTTTATGTCCACGTATTTTGGTGGCTTCCAAATTCTTATCTTTACCCAGTTCGTCGTTCAGTGTAATCACAGCCTGCTCTGCGCTGATGTAAGAAGAGGCAGCCTTTGCCTGTACTTTCGTTCCTTTTTTAAATTTGATATAAGCGCCATAGCCTTTGCCTTCTCCTTCCAACTTTTTAGGAAAAATCTCATCTTTCTGATTTTCCCACATACCGTAATCTTCAAATGCTTTATCGAACTGCACTACAAAATAACTACGGAATGTCTTAGAGTTATTTACAAAACGTTGGTTATTCACCCAACCGGAGATTTGTCTCTTAGCCGGATCAATCTTGATTTCACTCATATCTGTATATCCGTCAATTACCAGATAGGCGTCTTCGGTAGAGGGATAAGAAAAGCGTAAATGTACACCACGAGTAGTTGGAGCCATCTCGGTTGTAATTCCATTATCCAGCATCACTTTATAATAATGCGGCTTGGCCATTTCATTATCATGGCTGAACTTCGTTGCCCGCATCTCCTGATTTACAACTAATTTCCCCACCATCGGCATAAAAGAATACACTGCATAATCACTCATCCACGGACTGCATTGGTGAGACTGGCAGAATCCTCTGATATTATCTACCGCATATTGATATTTCCAGCCTTCTCCATTTTTCCCTGTTTGGGCAGACCACGTATGCATGGCATAAGGCATACCGGTAGTAGGGTATGTATTTCCATAACTTAATCCGAAATGAGAGTCGGTACCTTGCAGTGTATTGACATATTGCACAAGGTCTTTCATTTGGGCATATATACCTGTTGATAAGAAAGAGAAGATCACTAAATAAATGAGCTTGTTCATGGTTATTTTTTTATGTGTTACATCTATTTCACTTGGCAAATCGAAACAACTATATCTATTTATTACCTTAAGGAGATGAGACGATGATGGAATTACCATCAATCACAGCATCAGCCCAGTGAAACTTATGATCAACGCCAGAGATAGTAAATCCTTTTACTCAAGTGGAGCATCGTTATCGTACAATGATTCCCAATTAAATACACGGTAGAAATAAGGACGATAGAAGTCAGCACTACCCGGTGCATTGAAATTATCCCAAAAGTTGGAACAGTCTGTATTGGTAGAGATCACCAATTCACCGGTACGTGATAAAGCCGGATGAATATTTACCATATAAACATGTTGATAACGTTGTTCTCCAATCTTATCAAGAAATTCGGGCAATGTAAAGAGAGTCTTTTGGTCGACAAACGGCCCATAAGGGTGCTTACTACGGAACATCAGCACGTCTCTCCCGAACCACATGGATTGTCCAATCATGTAATAGGTATCACCTTTTTTAAATACCCAAGGCATAGAGCATGCACTTTCCAAAGGGATAATTGTAGAGTTTTCAGCATCTTGGGTTGAGGGGTACTGCGTTGTCCACGAGAAATGTCCTTGCGGATCGGCCACATAATATTCCCACTGGCTGCCAAGGTCGCGTGTAGCGGTACGTGCCACAGCCACCTTATAATTGGAAGTTGTGTAAAGATAGATATGTCCGTCTTCGTCTTCCCACATAGTGTCGCCATAACCTAAAGTGTGGTCGTTAAAATTATCATTACGACTCATAAGTTTCATATAAGTAGCATCACCCGGCTTTCCTTCCAAGCTATAAGTAGCCAAGCAAGTACCGAAGCGGCGCATCAGGTTGTTCGGATCGGTATTATCAACGGCTCCCCACAACATTTGCATCTGATTGTTATATATCGTAGCATCTCCTGCCCAATAAAGATAATCCTGATCGATTTCTCCAGCTTGTATTTTTTCATCCGATAGTGTAGCTTTCGGATGACGAATGTGAGTACGTACCTGATAGTATCTATCCGCATTAGGATCGTTAGTTTGTACGTAATCAGCTAACCAAACAAGATTTTCATCCTTCTCACCAGGTGTTTGTACCATAATACTGTTACGAGGGAAACTACAATTACCTCGTGAACGATTTTCATTGATTACGCCATAGAAGCTATCATTGAACGACCAAAATATATTCCCGTCAGGCAAACCAGTGGTGAACACACCGTCTCCTCCATTCCAGCCCAACGACCGAGTGAAAAGGGCATTGTATTTCAAGTCTTTGTAGACGAACACTTTCCAATATTGTCCTGATCGATTTGGCATTAGTTCGAGATTCCATTCGGAATCAATTTGAGGCATCTTCACTTCTGAATTGCCGTAATAAGGTTCTTGCTGGTCACCACATGCTCCTCCGGCGAGGAGTGCGATACTTAGGATAAGATGAATTGGTTTCATGTTTAATAAGATATTTAAGATTATTTAATTTGTTTCTGCACCTGTAAAGCCGATAATACAAGCCATAAAGGTTGACAAAAAGATGCGTCTCATAATGTTATACTATTAGAGTTTAGGATAAAGACGATTCAGGAATGAAAAACCACTAATTCGGATAACTCTTTCTTTAGATGTATTTGATTTACTATCATTGCTCGAATAATACAATGACCTTTTTACTGAATAATAATACGTGAAAAAAAAATATTGTGTTTAGTGGTGTATATCTTGTCAATCGTCTTAATACAAATTCAAGTCGTGAATTAGTCTCGGCTTATTGGCTTTAAATTGTTTAATTTTAATTTTATAAGTTTTACTATGAAATTGTACATGAAATCATTAATGCTACTCCTATTTTTAGGAACAGTTGCGTCCTGTAATGACAGTTTCCTCGATCAAACCCAAACTTCGGATTTGAATCGTGAGACCGTTTTTGCAGATAGTACGTATACCGCCAACTTCCTGACCGGAATTTATACCGATATCGGGTTTGATATCAACTACAACCGATGGACATACCTTTTGGCTAATGGTGGTGGGCTGCAAAGCGCTTGTGACGAAGCTGAATTTTATCCTTCGTCAACCATCTGGACAAACATGATGTTTGCTACCGGTACGGTTAATCCGGTTACGGTGAGTGATGATGCATGGTCGAAATGCTACACTAACATTCGCCGATGTAACGTATTCCTTGCCAACATCGACCGATCACCGATGGTACAGAGCCGGAAAGCTCAATACATATCCGAAGCACTTTTCTTGCGTGCCTGGTACTACTTCATTCTGATGAAACACTACGGTGGTGTACCTATTATCGGTAATAACGTGTATGATGCTACTTCGACAATGAAAACCTCGCGCAACACATGGGCGGAATGTGTAGAGTATGTGTCCCATCAATGTGACTCTATCGTTCAACTCAATGTACTTCCCGTGCGACGAACAGGTCAAGAAAACGGTCGCGCCTCATCGGCAGCGGCATTGGGTCTTAAAGCCCGTGTCTGCCTCTATGCAGCTAGTCCATTATTCAATGGAAGTGATTTCGCTCCTACTGATACCAAAGAATTAGTAGGCTATCCCTCTTATGATAAAGAACGTTGGAAAACGGCAATGGATGCTGCCCGCGCAGTAATCAACCTAGGAACCTATAATCTCTTTATTAGAAGTAAAGATTTGAACGGCAAAGCCGAACCAGGTTTCGGATTCTACGTCGTATTCCAAGCCGGTGATACACGAAATGCCAATTTGACCGATGATGATGGTAAAAACAATAACGGAGCCTTTGCCGGCAATATCCTCGACCGTAAGTATCAACGTGAGTCCGGACATGAAGCTGCTTACTATCCACCTAGTGGCAGTCACTCCGGAACACGCCACGGCGGGTACATATACAAAGAATTGGCAGATGCCTTCCCTATGATTGACGGTAAACCCATTGACAACAGCCAATACACATTCGATCCTCTGAATCCCGCTCAAAATCGTGATCCACGTTTCAACAACACCGTGATTTATGATGGTGCTTTGGTCCCTGCCGACGATACTTACAGTGCTACCACAGTTGTTAACACATGGATTGGCGTAGGGCAGACAAGCGATGCCGTATACCAAGGCACTGCCACCGGTTTCTATGTACGCAAGGGATGTGATCGCTTATGTAAAGGTAGTACATGGAACCCAAGCCGTCACAACGATCCACTGATACGTTACGCCGACATTTTACTGATGTATGCTGAAGCAGCCAATGAATATCATGGTCCCGATTTCGAAGAAACACTAGGCGGACAACAACTTGGTTGCTATCCTATATTAAAACTCATTCGCAAGCGTGCCGGCATCGAGCCCGGTGCAGATGGTATGTATGGACTTGAAAAGAATATGACACAAAAACAGATGCGCCAAGCCATTCAGGAAGAACGCCGCCTTGAATTTGCTTTTGAAGGACATCGCTTCTTTGATGTACGCCGCTGGATGATTGCTCCACAAACCGAAAGCAAAACCATGCATGGCATTGAAATCACTCGCGCCACTGACGGAACAAAGACTTGGAAAGAATTTGATGTACGCACGCATGTATGGCGTCCGGCTATGTACTTCTTCCCAATTCCTTACAATGAAACGGTGAAGTCGAAAGATTTGCTACAGAATCCCTACTATAATTAATAAAATATCCAAAATATGAAACATAGCATACATTTGGCGGCAATAGCCTTGCTGACTACTCTGCTTGTGACATCGTGTGATACGTTCTCTGCTCCTGCTGATCCTGACAAAAACACGGAGCAGGTCAAAGACATATCAGGCACGTGGCAACTCACCACAGTGAGCCGCAACAGTAATGATATTACCGAAACCATGGACTTCAGCCAGTTCCAAATTGACCTGAAGAAAGATGGTAAGTACACAATTGAAAACTATCTGCCTTTTGTGGTACGCCACAATGGCACGTGGAAAGTTGACGATATCTATTATCCTTTTCGCCTCTATTTCACAGAGGATGGAGCCACGGAGCAGGCCAGTACCGATATCCTATTCCCCATTACCAATGGCGAACGTAACATCGTGATTACTCATAGCCCCGGGTGTGGTTCGAATACCTACACCTATGTATTCAAGAAAATATCAGAAAACTAAAAATCATAACGCTTTATGAAAAAGAAATTAATCAGCTTGCTTCAACGCAAACGGCACATCGTAGCGTTATCAACTATACTTATGACTTTCATCGTTATGAGTTGCCTCTTTATCGATTCTGTCGATATAACCCAAATGATAGATGGAAAAGCCGTAAACTATGCAAAGGCCGGAACGACTGCTACTTTCAAAATGCATGGACACATTAAGGTTCAAGGAGACCCACGCAATGACAAACGACTTGTTTTCGGTTTTTTGGCTCCTAAGAGTTGGAATCTGGCACAAAATGCCAGAGTTTCGTACACAGAAGATACATTTGATCCGAATATAGGTGAGCAAAACATGACGCTTATCCCATTGACCGAACAACCTAGCAACAAACCAGGATTGTCGTGGTCGGCTGCTCTCATGCAGGAATACGGTGTCGGTACCAATATTCTGGAAGATATGGAATGGGCAGCCTATTGGACAAGACCCTATAACGGTGTCGCAGATGAAATTCATTTTACAATCTATGTCCGTGTACCGGTAGGAAACAAAAATCTGCGTTTCAAACCATCATTCTTTATTAACAGTACTGACGATAACTTCAGTACAAGTGCAGATGCAAAGAAATGTGAGGAAGCCGGATGTTTTGAGGTAGTAGAAGGTGAAGGACTTGTCACTGACTTCTGTAGCGAACACTTCAACAAAACCACTCCATTAACAGCATTGCAAAACGACTTTGTAACCTTTAGCTTCATTGGAGGCATGGACGACGAAAATGCACTTGTCAAGGCCGATAAGATCTATTTTGAAGGAACGGCGGTAGCTAGCGACGGACACCGTTATACCGTAAATGAGAAGAGTGACAAGACCCTGATGAAACGAGAGAATCAGTATACCAAAACATACAATATCACATTCTGGCCGGAAGGGTTCTTCAATGTACCTGAAGGAACAGAGCTTGTAAGTATTGAATATGCCTTCACTAATGCCGATGGATCTATCTCCGTTACACAGTCTGATGATGACTTCGTAATGTTAAATATACCTCTTCCTCCGCAGAAGGAACCATTCATATATACGTTCTATTGCGAGTGATAACCTTATATTCTACTGATTATGAAACAGAATATGTATAAAATAATAACGACGGGACTACTATGTATAGCTGCCGTCGCACTAAAGGCACAAGATGCACCGATAGACAGTGTGGATCACACTAAAAGTAATACCCTAGGGGCATCTTCGACGGTTTATACCAACGACTTGATAAAATATCAGTCAGCCACCATCCTTACCGGATTGCAAGGACGATTGAAAGGTCTTAATGTATCACCTTTCCGTGGCATGCAACTGTTACGGACTGATGCCAATACTAAATCCGATATAGTGGGAGCTATTCCTAATGTAGGTGGAGGTATCTACGGAGATAATTCGGAGTTTCTCATTTCAGCACGCGGACAATCGCCTGTAGCCATTGTCGACGGTGTGGAACGTGACCTGTATTCCATAGATCCCGAAGCCATTGAATCGGTTACCATTCAAAAGGATGCCCTTTCCAATATGTTTTTAGGAATGCGCAGTTCACGTGGTGCATTGATTATTACTACCAAAAATCCTGATGCAAAAGGTGGTTTCCATCTCTCACTCACCGGAAAGTTTGGTATATCCAGTGCATTGAAATCTGGCCCAAATCCACTTTCGGCTTATCAATATGCTTATTTGCTCAACGAAGCATTGCTCAATGATGGCAAATCACCACTCTATACGTATGATGATTTCGAAGCCTATCGCAATGGAACTTCCCCTTATCTGCATCCCGACGTAAATTGGAAAGATGCTATTATGAACAATTCTACTACGTCGCAAGCCTATAATCTGAATGTAACAGGTGGCGGACGAGTGGCTCAATACTTTGTAAGTTTGGGATATTACAGCGAAAACGGATTGTTCAAGACGAGCGATGCTAATAGCTACAACACCAATTTCAAGTACAACCGGTATCTCATCACATCGAAGGTAAACATCAACGTGACAGATGAATTTAAGGTAAGCATGTCTTTAATGGGACGTATAGAAGAAGGAAACCAACCTGGAGGTATTTCGGGGACAGGATACAGCGACCTTTTGAGCAACGTATGGCAGACTCCCAACAATGCTTATCCCGTCTTAAATCCCAACGGTACGTATGGTGGTAACGCTTCGTATACCCAAAACCTCTATGCACAGACCACTGGTTCGGGATATATCTCAAGCAATACCCGCGACGTCGTAGGAACCATTAATTTGAAATATGACTTCGATAAATTAGTGAGAGGACTTTCCGTTGGTGCAACGGGAAACATCTCATCGCAAGTGCGTAATGCTATCGTTCGTACCAAACAGGCACAAGTATTTCAATACAGCATAACCCAACAAGGCAACGAGGCTTATGACAAGTATGGAGATGTAAGTTCACAAACCAATAGTTACCGTTCAGTATCGACGTACCAATATATGTATGGCAAAATGTATGTAGACTGGGAACGCCAATTCGGTATGCATGGTGTAAAAGCTTCACTTTGGGGCGATACACGTACCATACTTAACAACTACGACCTGCCTATGATTCCGTCGAACATCGGACAGAAAGTTGAATACAATTACGATAACAAATACTTCGCGCAAGCAGCCGTAACGGAAAGTTATTACAACCGCTATGACAACGGACGTCGCTGGGGAACATTTTGGGCAGTAGGTCTGGGTTGGGATATCAGCAAAGAGAAGTTTATGGAGGCATCGAAGATAGACCAACTCAAGTTACGTGCCACATACGGTCATACAGGAAACGGAATCGACAATGCCGGTTACTTCAGCTATTTAAAGAGATACAATGAAGATGGCGGATTCTGGTATAGCAACGGTACATCCATGAGCAACGGAGGTTCAGTGTCGGAAATATCCCCATTGGCTAATACCCTCCTGACATGGGAAAAAGGAAGGAAGGTCAATGTAGGTTTAGATTTAACCTTGTTAAAGAATCGTTTGACTCTCTCGGCCGACTATTACAATGACTACTACTATGACATATTGCAATCACGTGGTAAGAGCATCGAATTGCTGGGTATTGCTTATCCGGCAGAAAATATCGGAAAAACACGTTACTACGGATTGGAAACACAACTTAGCTGGCAAGACCACATTGGTAAAGTGAACTATTATGTATCAGCCAACTGGAGTATGGAACAGAACAAACGGTTGTTCATGGACGAGCAATACGTACCTTACGACTATCTGAAAATGACAGGTCAACCCACCGGTGCCATCTACGGATTGGTAGCGACCGGATTCCTCACAGCTAAAGATATAGCCGATGGTTATCCCGTAATGAACGGCTTCAACAATATTCAAGCCGGTGACGTGAAATACAAAGACATGAACGGTGACGGCGAAATCAACGAATTCGACCGTACTGTGATTGGTGGCGACAAACCGACTTGCTATTTTGGTATTGATTTAGGCTTTGAATGGAAAGGGTTGGAAGTTACAGCACTTATCCAAGGCGCTTACAACCGCGACTTATATAATAGCGACCGCACGTTACTCGAAGGATTCCAAGTGATCGGACAAAGCTACGGACAAGCTTACACCAATTTGCTGAATCGTTGGACACCCGAAACAGCTGAAACAGCTACGTATCCGAGACTGACTGCCGGAGGCAATATGTACAACTACGGAAACAACTGGAACTCTTCACTCTTTGTACAGAACGGAAACTATATTCGTCTCAAGAACGCCACCGTATCGTACAAACTACCCGAAAACTTCTGCCGTAATTACTTAGGCGGACTGCGCGTGAAGATATTTGTACAGGGACAAAATTTACTCACATGGTCACGTACCCGCTTGCAAGACCCTGAAGTTACCTTCACCAGCTATCCGTTACAACGCACCATTACGACTGGAATCAATCTTAACTTCTAATAAAAATGATGGATATGAAACAAAATAAATATGGCACATGGGCAGTAGGAGCATTTATGCTGTTATTGAGTGCTGCCGCATGTACAGACAGTTATGAGAGTACGCCTGTAGATATGTTTACAGAAGATTATCTCTTCTCGAGGACTGACTCCAACGGAACTGTAGTACGTAAATACCTCAACCGCATCTACTATTACATGCGTAATGGACACAACGGCGTAAATGGTGACTACCTGGATGCCGCTTCCGACGATGCGCTCTCTGTTATTTCGTCCGAGTCCGATGTATACAAACTGGCCATCGGACGTTACAGTGCCTCCAATCTTATTAACTCGGATATGATTTGGAGCGACCCTTATTTGGTGATTCGCCGCGTGAACATTCTGTTGAGTGGCATTGACGTAGTACCTTTCAACACTACCTACACTGATGCACTCGGTAATACACGCAGGCTCAATGAGTCTATGAAAGCCGAAGCCCGGTTCCTGCGTGCTTACTTCTATTTTGAATTGGTGAAGCGCTACGGTGGAGTACCCATTATCGGTGATAAAGTGTACGAATTGAACGAAAACATCGAATTGCCACGTAGCACGTTCGAGCAATGTATTAAGTATATTGTAAGTGAGCTTGACGATATCAAAGATGACCTTCGTTCGCTGCCACTACCTGACGCCGCCGCCAGCGCACACGTAGTAAACACACAGGCTGCCCAGGCACTGAAGATTCGTGTATTGCTCTATGCAGCAAGTCCGTTATTCAACGAAAAGCCCATTGAATCTGGTAATGAGTTGATAGGATATGCCTCTTATGATCGCGAACGTTGGAAAATAGCAGCCGATGCCGCCCGCAACTTTATTAACACGTACGGAACAGGTGACGGAGCTATCATGGGACTTGACGATAATTTCAAGAATGTATTTACCAATTGGTATTCAAACGAACATAAAGAGGTTATCTTCTTCCGTGAAAACGCGATGGATAAGACAGTGGAAACAGCTAACGGCCCATTGGGACTTAGCGGTGCCAAACAAGGAAACGGCCGCACCAATCCCACGCAGAATTTAGTTGATGCATTCCTTATGAAAGACGGTCACTTCATCAAGGAAGGTAAATATGAATACAATGAACAGCTTCCTTACGCACAACGTGATCCACGTTTGGAATATACCATTATACACAATGGTTCGTCATGGGTGAACTCTACGATGGAAACATGGCAAGGTGGAGCCAATAATCCTCTTGGTTCGTCGTACTCGCTCACGAGTTATTACATGCGCAAGTTTATGGGTGATTTCGAAGCAGCCAACGAATATCAAGACACACAACACAACTGGGTGATGTTCCGTTACGCCGAAATACTTCTGAACTTTGCCGAAGCCGAAAACGAATATTTGCCTACTCCCTCGCAAGCTGTATATGATGCTATTATCGCCCTGCGTCGACGTGCAGGTATCGAACCTGGTGAAAAGAATTTATATGGACTAACAACCGATGGGCTGACACACAATTTGACGCAAGCCGAAATGCGCAAAGTGATTCAGAATGAACGCCGCATTGAATTGGCTTTTGAAGAACATCGCTATTGGGACATTCGTCGTTGGCGACTTGCCGAACAGGTCTATGCACAGCCTATTCAAGGAATGTACATCACTAAATCACAGACTTCCACGACCTATGTTCCGCAAGCTGTACTCAATGTACAATGGGACAATAAACGTTATTTCTATCCGATTCCTTACTCGGAAGTAATAAAAAATAAGAATATGGTTCAAAACCCTAATTGGTAATATCTTATGAAAAGAGTAATTATAACATTCTTGTGCCTCCTCTGCATTGTACAGGCATACTCCCAATCGTTTACGATAAGCGGTACCATTATTGATGGGGAAAGCAACGAACCGCTTATCGGAGCGGGTATTCTGGTAAAGGGAGCCGGAAGGGGTACCATCACCAATATAGATGGAAAATATTCGCTGGAAGTGAAACGCGGCGAAACATTGGTATTTTCGTTTGTGGGCTATCAAAATCAGGAAGTCGCAATAACGAATCAGCGCACACTGAATATCGCATTGAGGGTTTCCGAAGCCAACAACCTGAACGAAGTAGTTATCACAGGTCGCGGTAGCGCGAAACGTATCACCCTGACCGGTGCCGTAAGCGGTATTCAAGCCAACGAATTGCGTAGAGTTCCTACAAGTAGCTTACAGAATACATTATCGGGTAAACTGCCCGGCTTCTTCAGTCAGCAACGTTCCGGTCAGCCGGGAAAAGATGCTTCCGACTTCTTCATCCGTGGTGTCAGTTCCTTGAATGAGGACGGCAACAAGCCGCTTATTATGGTTGATGATGTGGAATACAGTTACGAACAGCTATCACAAATCAATGTCAATGAGATTGAAAGCATATCTATTTTGAAAGATGCATCCACTACTGCTATTTATGGTATCAAGGGTGCTAACGGTGTGTTGGTAGTCAAGACACGTCGCGGTGAAGAAGGAAAACCAGTGATCCATGTGCGTGCAGAAGCCGGCGGTCAGATACCTGTACGTAAACCCAACTTCTTAGACTCATACAACACCGCCCTGTTAGTCAACGAGGCACGTACTAACGATGGTTTGACTAAAATGTTTACACAACATGATTTGGAACTGTTTAAAGACGGTTCCGACCCATACGGACATCCTAATGTAAACTGGTACGACGAAGTGTTCAAAAAATCGGCTATGCAGTCGAACATCAATGTCGACGTATCGGGTGGTACCAAACGTTTGAAATACTTCGTATCCGGGGGGTATTTCTCACAAGGTGGTTTGGTTCGTAACTTTGCTAAAGCGGATGACGATGTGAATACCGGCTATTTTTACCGCCGTTTTGACTACCGTACCAACTTGGACTTTACTGTTACTGATAATCTGACTATGCGTCTGGACTTCAGTTCGCGCTTCATGAACATCAACGAACCGAGTAGTCTGAATGCTACAGGCGAGATTTACAATTTCACCGCCATGCACCCCTATTCGGCACCGGTACTCAATCCGGACGGATCGTATGCTTATCTTTCAGATGTGGACGGTTACGGACCTACATTGAATGCACGTTTGGCTAACGAAGGTTACACGCGTACACGCCGTAACGATAACAACATTCTCTACGGTGTGAACTGGAAGATGGATTGGCTCACCAAAGGATTGTCAGCCAATGCTCGTATTGCTTACTCTACCATTGACGAAGTCTTCCGCAAAGTAAACCGTGGAAAAGATGCGTACCCTACCTACCACTACGATCCTACTACGGATCAGTATAACATCAACCCCAACCGTAAATATGCTTATTCACAGTATGCTCTGACGGCCGGAACCAACCAGGCTGTGAAAAATCTGGATGTTCAGGCCTCCATCAACTATGCACGCATATTCAATGGAATACACGACGTTAGTGCCACGTTACTGTATAGCCGCCAAAGCCGTACCGTAGAAAAAAATCCAGACGATACAGGAGAAAAGATTCCCGAAAACTTTCAGGGTCTTACCGCTACCGTAGGTTACAAATATAAAGATAAATATCTGGTCGACTTCAATGTTGCATACAACGGTACCGACCGTTTTGCCGAAGGACACCGCTACGGAATATTCCCTGCTATTGGTGTGGGTTGGCGTATCTCCGAAGAATCGTTCTTCAAGGATAACATTTCTTTCATCCAACTATTGAAAATCAGAGCTTCGTATGGTATTGTAGGCTCGGACGTAGCTATGGGTAACCGCTACCTTTACAACCAGATATATACAGCAACTGATAATGCTTATAATTTCGGACAAAGCGATGTCACTTCCACTGCTATTACGGAAGGTGACCTTGGTAATAGCAATGTGACATGGGAAGAAGCTAAGAAGTTTGATATAGGTCTCGACTTCAATGCATTCGACCGCTTCTCATTTACTTTCGACTGGTTCTATGACAAACGATACAATCAGCTTGTGAAACGCAATGACATACCGCAGATCTTAGGTGTGGGTACTTCACCTATCAACGTGGCACGCACCAGCAATATGGGTTTCGACGGACAGATTGGTTATCAAGACCGTTTCGGTGAGTTCAACTTCAATACCAACTTCGTATTCTCGTATGCTAAGAATAAGGTAGAATTTAATGCCGAAGCACAACAAAGATACGATTGGTTGTCGGCAACAGGTCGTCCTATCGGTCAACCATTCGGTTACACTTGGATAGGTTATTATACACCTGAAGAAGTGGACTTGATTCATGCAGGAGCCGCAAATGCACCGGCTGTGCCCAATACCGACGTGCCTATCCAAGCCGGCGACTTGAAATACAAAGATTTGAACGGAGACGGTGTTATCAACGACTTCGACAAGGGAGCTATTGGTAAGCCAAACTTACCCAACACCACGTTGGGATGGACAATCGGTGGTTCGTGGAAAGGATTGTCAGTGAGCGTACTCTTCCAAGGTTCGTTCAACTACAGTTTCTCGGTAAACGGCACAGGTATCGAACCTTTCAAGAGTCAATTCCAACCTCTACACCAGAAACGCTGGACATTAGAACGCTACCTGAACGGTGAAGCCATCGAATTTCCGCGCTTAACAAGCAATCCGTCGACTGTAAACAGCGCAGCAGCGTATATGTCCGACTTTTGGTTAATTGATGCTTGGTACATCCGCTTGAAAACCATCGACGTCTCCTATCAAGTGCCCACAAAAGTGTTGCCTTCATGGCTTACAAACCTCCGTGTCTATCTCAATGCTTACAACATGTTTACATGGACAAGTTTTGATAAGTATCAACAAGACCCGGAAATCAAGTCCAACTCCGCCGGTGATGCATACATGAACCAGCGCGTGTTTAACTTAGGAGTACAACTTACATTCTAATAAACTGATAAATACTCATAGTAGTATCAATGAAAAAGGGGATGCGTCTTCATAGATGCATCCCCTTTTTCATTGATAACACATTGTAAATCAAGCATTATTATTTGATAGGAAGCCGAATCCGTACATGTAGGGGTACATGGCTTGCCGTAAACGAAAACGTCCCACTCCACACACAAGTCGGTGTGCGGAGCGGGACGAAAACTATTATAGTTGTCGTGCTAAAAATCTATCGGTTCATTCTGGTAAAAGCAGCTACTTGAGGTACTTCTTGTTTACATCTTCCAGTATCTGCATCTGCTGGATAGCTATCCGGTTCAGCCGGACAAGCCTTTCGTGCTGAGGAAGTCCTTCTCCTATGAATACGGCATTCAGATTCTCCATGTTCGAGAGACAAATCAATTCGTTCACCGTGGCATAGTCGCGGACGTTTCCTTTCAGGTCGGGATGCGCATCGCGCCATTCGAGGGCAGTGAGGCCGAACATGGCAACGTTCAGCACATCGGCTTCGCTGGCGTAGATGCGGGAAGCTTGTTGTGGTGTGACTTCTGCCGGGATAAGGTTTTGTTTGATAGCATCGGTGTGGATGCGGTAATTTATTTTCGACAGTTCTCGCTTGGCACTCCAGCCCAGTTGCGCGAGTTCCTGCTCCTTAAGACGCTGGAACTCGCGGACTAAATAGATTTTAAATTCAGCACTAATCCACATTCCAAATTCAAATGCGATGTCCTTGTGTGCATAGGTGCCTCCATATCTTCCGGCTTTCGCTTGAATACCGATAGCATGGGTCTTCTCCACGTATTCTTTCACGCTGATTTTGAAACTGTTCAACCCCGACTGATTTCTAATTGTGGCGAATTCGCCATAATTAAATCCTGGGTTATACAACCGCTCCCATATACCGAGGTATTCCAGTGTATTCCTGTTTCTCAGCCAGTCTGATATGAAGAAATCGCCATCTTTGGCTTTTAGCATGTCAGTAATGCAGATGTAATCTTCGTTATTAATAGACACTACATTGATGTCTGTAGTCAATACTGTTATTTTGGCCATCTTGTCTTCTCCGGTTAAACGATGGGCAAAGGTACACTTTTCCCTTCAATCTCTAACACATTATTTATGAATAGTTTTCGTTTACAACAAGTCAAAGAACGCGTCAGGTGAATAAAACAGAGCCTCTGTTTAAGTGAAACGAAGCCTGCATTTCACTTAAACAGAGGCTCTATTGAACGAATATAGAGGCTCTAAAAAAGAGACTGAACTCATCTCTCTTTTTTGCTTTCGGTTCGCTTTCAGTCAACAACCTTTTTTACTGATGTTTTTGACTGGAAGCTATTTTTAGTAATCACATTTAGATTATAAGGATGAAGTTTAGTTCTAAACAGTACAAAAAGAAGATGATTAAATAAACGAACTCCTCATTTATTGTATTCTCCTTTACAATTTCACTGTAATGCCTTTAGCTATATCACCAGAAGATTTATAAGTATGACCAGCATGCAATACTTCTACCTTTATCATTCCAAAATCGATTTGGTCTTCCCCTTTATCGTCTGTCACTTTTACAATAAGATGATGCCCGTCTACTAACTCTGCTTTAAAAGTTAGCTGTTTATAATCTCCTTTCTGAAATCCCCATCCATCTCCTTTGTCCCAATACAGAGAGCCTTCCGCTTTGCCATCCTCATCCAGGCAAACAACTAAAGTCAATGGGTCGAATGAATTTTCATTCACATTCTGAATTATTTTGCCTACTGGAATAATAGAACCACCTCTCACTTTTAATTTAGCCTGATATTTACCTTTTGTATCTCCTTTAACCAAAGATAAATTTTCCCAAATTCCTTTGGGTAGAGAAGGATTCTTTGCAAATGCAGGAATTATCAATAGGTCTGTCCCCAACATGAAAGCTTGCTCTTCAGCACGCAAACTTTCATCTTTCGGATCGGCAAAGAAAACCGGAGCCATCACAGGCTGTCCATCTTTATGAGCCACATGAAAAGCAGTGTAGAGATAAGGCAGCAAACGGTAACGACGTTCTAATGCCATGCGTGATTCCTTTTCTATACCTTTAGTAAATGCCCACGGTTCCTTGTTATTTGTATCACAGGAAGCATGTCCTCTGGAAAAAGGGAAAAATGCCCCGAAGCCTAACCAGTTTCCCCACAAATCGGGAGTCGTATTCCCAGCAAATCCACCTATATCCGGACCATTGAAAGGCTGACCGGACAACCCCAATGTAATAGACATCGGTACAGAAAGTTTCATCTGTTCATAAGTAGCTTCGTTATCGCCCGTCCACATGGCTGCATAACGCTGTCCGCCAATAATATTGGAGCGGGAAAGAAGAAATGGACGTTTGCCTGGATTAGCAGCCATCATGCCATTATAAGAAGCTTCGACCATCAGACGACCATAAGCGTTATGATACATTAAATGGCTACCAATAGGTAAGTTGCCTCCTCCTAAATGAATATTGTTCTCCGGCATCGTTCCCCCAGGACCATCAAATACAGACGGTTCATTCATATCATTCCAAATGCCATCTATTCCATTAGCCATAAAGTCTTTATAAAGTCCGGACCACCAAGTGCGCGTCTCCGGACGAGTAAAGTCAGGAAATGCGCAAGCACCCGGCCATACTTTCCCGTGAAACTCATTACGATAGATATCACAAACAAAAGCATTTTGCTCTTTTCCGGTTTTATACACAAAATAGTTATCATCCACTTTTACGCCTGGATCTATCATATACACGGAATGGAATCCATTATCATGCAGATACTTATTCATGCGCTTCGGATCGGGAAAATCCCTGTTATTGATCGTGAATACACGGAATTCATCCATATAGTTGATATCAAACCATATTACATCGCACGGTATCTTCTTTTCACGAAAAGTATTGGCAACTTCTTTCACTCTAGCTTCCGGCACGTAAGAAAAACGAGACTGATGATAACCGATTGCCCATCTGGGCGGCATACTTATAGTACCGGTCAATTCGGCAAGTCCTTTTAATACAGCTTGCGGAGATTCACGATCTATGATATAAGTACGAAAAGGTGCTCCTTCAGTATTAAATTCAATTTTATCTGAATTAGTAATCAATTCAGCCTTCCAAAAACTATCAAACAATACGCCAAATGCTGTCCCGTCCGGACGAACACCCAATACCCACGGATGCGTTTGATACAGACGTGAGCCACCATCAACCCGATACATACCATTATCCGTATTCCACATTTTAATCTTTTGCCCATTACGTAGCAACGGACCGGTCACTTCACCACCTCCATACAGACTTGTTCCGGCTGGAACATCCAATGAGGCATTTGCCTTGCCATCAGTCATCGTAAATTGAGGAACTAATTTCCAGTTTTCCGGTACTTCACCTTTCTTTTCCGGTTCATGGGAGAGAATTAATGAAGGCGTACGGGAAACATCATACCCTACGGGGATAAATTCTACAATTCCATTTCCTACCAGTGTTACTTTTTCTGTTTTTATACTACCTGCCCAAGCTACCTGAGCCGTAAAGAAGAAAACAGCCATTTGCAATAACGATATTCTTTTTCTCATTTAAATATTATTTTAGTTATTAGTTCCGCCAACGGATTTTAGTCTGGCAATTTCATAATCAAAAGCTTAGAAAACAGTCCTCATGATATCATGTTTTCATTTTAGTCAAACAGGATTTCCAGCAACTCCTCCGGTCACTCATAAAAGAAGAATAAACAGACCGGAGGAATATTGTGGAATTTCAAACACCAATCCTAACTTTTTACCTATATCTATTGAAATTTATACTATGAACGCTTGAAATTTAAGAAACCACTAAAGAGAAATTTAAAAAGAATCATATAAAAATAATAATCAAAGCGATTAACTTCAAGTCCATTCACTGGACAATTTTCCTAAAGTTAATTTTGTTTCTGCACAGACTTAAATTAAATGATAAATTAGTTTATTACGGTGCGTTTTTAAATGTATCAATAAAAAATTCAGCAGCCTCTAGAAAAGATTTTTCATTTTCATTTCTCATATTCTCATAGGTGACTGATAAACAACAAATAATCAAATAAATAGCTTATGAGAAATACTTTCTAAGACGGCATTTCTCATAATACACCTTCTATTTTAGCTTAAAATTCACCTTATTCTCATAGTATTTCAGAGTATTTCTCATAGTTAAATACGATCTTCTCCTTTTTTCTGGTTGAAGATAAACTGTAGTTCCGATTTTCCCATATATTATGGGAAAATATTCCCTAATATTATGAGAATTTATTCCCACAAAATAAGAGAATCTTTTCCCTGTTAATAGGGAATACTTTCCCACAATATATGGGACAAAGAGAATATGTACTTCCCTGATAATGGTTGACTAGCTGTTTCTTTATTCTTGTATAGGTTGATTGGAAAAACACTATGAGAAATGAATCCAACAAGTATGAGAAATAAGGTAAAATACGGGGTATTTGAAGGAAAAGCTATGAGAAATACCATCTTAAAAATCATTTCTCATAGTCTATCCTATTAGTTTTCTGCCATTTATGATTAATGAATGAGAATATGAGAAATGAAAATCATAAATCCATTTTCGGAGGCTGGGATTTCTTCTTATTTATTTCCGGATTAGAAGATTATCTTTAGACAAATTTATAGTTGAAATATAAATCTGTCCATTGTAATGATATAAAGCTGATTAATAGAAAGATAGAAACTAAATTTCGTCATCTGATTGAATTTTATCCAATGATAACAATGCGGGATCAAGACAATCTGGAAAGACGATTTTGTACCTGCCTGTACGCTGTCCCCTATTTTCTTTGGTTCCCAAAGAACAACATTAACTTCCCAATTCCTTGTTGATGCTTCTGTGGATTGTTATTCTTAAGTTTGCCGATATTCTGCAATTTCCACTTTACCGAAGGATAATTACTCAAATCTCCTGCACAGCATTTATTCCAATCGGGTGTTCCGTCTTCAAAAGACAGGAGAAATTTTTTGTCTGTATCTGTCAATGAATCATTTACCAATGCTATCAGTTTGTGTCTTGCATCTTCATAGTCTGTATAACCGAATTCAATATCAGACATTCCTTTGAACTGATTCTCCAATGCGTCATTTTGGTCTATATCATTAGGCTGTAATGACTCTATAACAGGTTTGTCGCTACCAAGCAAACAAAGCATAAATCCATCTTTGACATCATCGAATGAGGATATATCCATATAACTGCAATCGAATAAATCTCTGGGATGCTGACGGCTTAATGCTGCCGTTATCTTTCCTCCATATAGTTGAGAAAATGAAACGGTACGTGCTTTGCACGCCATACTGAACTCCTGCCGGGCTTTCTCGCACAGTATCTTATCTTCCGTTTCGCCAATTATGCCCCGCTTCGTTCCGTTTACCTCTATTTTGACAGTTGCCCTATTTAAGGTACATTGCAACTTCCATACATCATATTTAGGAACAACCTTTATATCCGGAACAGACTTTTCTATATTGGCCTTCAAACTTTTAAGATGTTCATTTATCGCATTAAGGCTTTCTGCCCTGTCTTGTATCGGGATATATGTCAAGTCTATATCAACCGAATAGCGTGGCATATTTTTATGGAAGAGATTGATGGCTGTTCCACCATGAACTGCAAAGTCTTTGATACGGTACACGGACGGCATTATGCGTATCAATAGGGCTACTTGTTTTTTGTATATATCATTCATATTCGTTCAATTCTTTAGGAATGGTGATTTTATATTTGCTGATATAGGTTCCGTTATCCACTAATTGCAATTTTGACGTACCTATGTCTATTTTATCCATCTCCAGCATGTCATACCAATAGTGCCCCGCTTTTTCAGCCATATACAGGAACATGCGTTTTACACGCAAGTTTTTTACGGTTTCAAGCAGCGTTTGCACAATGTATGCACGCAAAGAAGTCAATTGTTCCATTATATAGTATAAATCCATATAGCTATAGTGAGCAGGGGATAACAACAGACATTCCATGAAAGCCTGTTCCGGTGATGACACCAGCAAATCGACACCTTCAACCTGAATTTTGCTTGTCTGCGGAATATCAATCATCTTTGTTCCAAATGGCTTGATGGTTTTATCGAAACAATCACTTCTCATCCATTTAGGCACGTTTAGATTGGAATGTGCCACCATCAATACAGGTTTGCCCATTGGTACATAATGATTGAATCCAAAGAGTTCCAACGCTGAATGCGCCGCTATTCTTATATGTTTATTCAACTGCTTGTTATAGCAAGACAATGCGGCAAATGCCGATAATGTGTCACCCGTACGATACATTACTCCTTTGTCCAATGAGGTGAGCCATCCCGATTTACGATATTTGTTTATCAGTTGATCGGAATAGCCGTTTTGCTTTAGCCATTCGGAAAAAAACAGTCCGTTTTTCGTCCCCGATACAAGCAGACGGTTTATTTTGTTTTGATATTCTAAACTCATGGTTTATAATAATGGTTCATATCCAACCGCAAATATACTTTTCTTTTTACTATATACAAAGAAATGGTTGCTTTTATTTGATTATAATAAACCATAGGTATAGAATAATCAAATAAAAGCAACCATCCAACAAATCTAAGCCTAATCCTTATAACGATACGCTTTCTAAATGGTAGTGATGTATCTATTTCAAATTAAATAGAAAATCATAATGCCCTGCTTCTATATCAACAGTCTGCTTTTTAACACTCACTTTCTTTTCATTCATTTTATATGAGACAGCATTATTGGGGATGCAAACTGTAGCCGTTGTTCCGGCAGGAACTATCAATTGAAGATTCAATTGCTTACCTTGTAATTCCCAATTAACAGCAATTGTGCCATAAGGTGATTCTTTCGTTACTTTTGCCCAGGTCACACCGTTTGGAATTTGAGGATCGACATAGAAGTGACGATATCTAGGTTTAGCCTCGTCAAGACGTATTCCTCCTACAGCCTGATAAAACCAAGTACCAATTCCATTGTAACAATTGTGCACACGACTTCGTTCTCCGCTCCAATATTCCCAAGTCGCTGTCGCACCATGATCAATCATATACAGATAACCGGGATAATCACGTTTCTTCATCATTTGATAGAAGAAATCCACTTGTTTATTCCGAACAGCCCATTCTGTCAAAATAGGTACTCCAACCAGACCAACAGCAATATGTCCTTTATATTTTTCTTCGGTCATCGTAACAACATTCTCTTTCACTTTATTGTACAAAGAATCAGGTACAACACCTACCAACATAGGATAGCACATATCCAACTGTGAGCCGGTAGAATAGATTCCTTCATCCGCACGGTAGAACGTCTGATGAATCAACTTGTTAAGTTTTTCTCTACGAATAGCAAACTCTTCCGCCTCTTCTCTTTTTCCTAATGTTAAGGCTGTCTTATACATAGTGCTCAAGCATTCGCTGATAAAACAGTTACTTACCAAATCCACTGAAGCCTGATTACCTGCATCTACTCCCATGGGTGCCAGCCAATCACCCAAATACCAGTCACGGTATTTGGTATCGGGCCAACGTTTCAGCAAACCATCTACTGTATATTTATCAACATACTTAAACCACTCTTTCATTTGAGAATAATACTTCTCAATCAAGCGGGGATCACTATAGTTGACATACGTTCTCCAGGGAGCTTGTACAAAAAATCCGCACCAATACGGACCGCCGCCACCGGCACCCGGATTAGGACCAACATGCGGCAAACTTCCTCCTTCACGCATGGAGTCTCCCCATGTTTGCACCCAGTTTTCAAATGTTGGAGCTACATCGTACATCGTTTGCAAAGACATCGTTGAGGAGTTTCCATCACCACCATATCCTGCACGTTCCAAATGCGGACAGTCTACCATATATCCACTAAAAGTCAGACATTTCATCGTATACTGAATCATTTGGTGAATAGCATTCAAGTCGGCATCCGAACATTCAAAAGTTGCGGTCTGTTTATAATCTCCATAAATCTGCAGAGATTTCATAGCACCTATTTCCGGTTTTTGAGGAAGATTGGAGACGCGCACATATCGAAAAGCGTGATGATTGAATTTATTTCTGAAGTATTCTCCTTGCTTACCACCAGATATATAAATATCACTTTCACCTTGCTTGTCAAATTCACCGTCTTTCGTCAAATTATCACTATATTCCATAATAACTTCATGACCTGCCGGCAATATAGGCATTTGCATCTCAAACCATCCGGTCTGAACCTTTCCCATATCTACCAGCCAGAGACCTTCACCCAGCTTCTTTACAGAAACAGCCTGCAAAATCTGATGTATCTTGTTTATCTCACACATTTGAGGGGAAGTGATATGATCGGGAACATTCACTTTCACAACAGGAATCCATTCCATTTTGTCTAAAGCCTGTGTTGAAAGATCTCGCGGAAGAATCCTTCCATCCACCCTCTCACCTCCAAACTGCAAAGCACGCCAAGTACCTGTATCCGAATATCCACTTTCACATCCGTACCATAATCCGTCTGTCTTCGTAACGACTTCCCATTTACCATTTCTCAACACATCCAATTCAGCTTTTACCAGCGGACCTTCATAAGCTGCTCCGAAAGTCGTCGTTTTATACCAACCTTGTCCCAGCCAAATAAGCAGATCATTTTCTCCTTCTCTTAAATAAGGAGTAATATCATAAGTAACAATTAGTGAACGTTTAGATAAATGTGATACAGCAGGGGTCAGAACGTCCTCCCCAACCTTTCTCCCATTGATATAAATTTCGTGATAACCTAACGTATTTACATGCAGGAAAGAAGTCTCTCCCTGAGTCAATTTCACTTTCTTGCGAAGAATAGGAGCACAAATCTTACCACCTTCAACAGAAGCCCCTATATATTCTCCTTTCATCTGTGACTGATCCAAGATGCCAACTCCAAAACGGGCAACAGGACTCCATGATGAAGCTTGTTTTTTAACATCCCAAACGCGTACCCGCCAATAACACAAAGAACGAGAAGTTAAAGCCTTTCCCTGATAAGGTACCATAACCGAAGCATTGGATTTCAATTTCCCGGTATTCCATAAATCAGCTTTATCCTGCACCAACAGAATACTATCCGAAGCTACCTGTATTTCATAATAAGTTTGCCCGCCTTTCCAGCCGTCCCCCTTTAACTTCCAACTGAAGTGAGGAGTTACATTATCAATCCCCAAAGGATCAATAAGATTCTCACATTTTAATTCCGCCAAATAGAAAGGCGAAGTTTTCTCATTTCCATATACTATCATCGACAGACAACAGAAATAACAAATCAAACCTAAACATAACAATCGTTTCATTCTATTCATCTTCTATTATTATTCAACTCTTGCCAGCCTCACTTTATGAGTGACAGGTTTATTGATTTTATAAATTGTTTCAACGAGACTCTTTATATAATTGCTCCAAACTTCCCGTATTTCGGGGTTCATCGCTTTTATATACCAGTCGTAGCTCATCCTAAGAAAACCATCTTTAGGCAAGTATTCTTTTAGCTTATCGATAGCTTTTTTATCATCTGCAAACAGTAATCCTTCCTTTTTCAGGAATGAATATTCGGTCCACAAGTATTCTCTAAAACGTTTCTCCACTTCAAACCGTTCTTCATTCAGATACATGATTTTCGCAGCTTGTTGATATTGGGGAGTATTCGGGTAATCTGCCAAATTCACTCCATTCGCCAACTTTTCGGATGAGAGATTGTCAATAAACTGATTGTCTATAGTTAACCGATACATTCCTTTCTCTAAGTTTGTTACCTGAAAACGTTCCTGATTAAACTCTTCCATAAATGGAACCAACTGCATTGCATCACGTTGTGACCTTTTATTTCCCCAGCCACTTCTAGAAATAGAATCCAGCGGATAAGGAAGAGCATACGCCAGATAATCAAAAGTCAGATCAGCTCCGCTCTTTTTTAGTTTTGAAATCTTACAGTTCTTATGGGTTATTACAGATGAATGATATGCATCAATAGATACTGATGACACTTCATCCCCAGCCAGTCCCTGTGCTTTCAGAAACAAATAGGCCATGACCATCTGTCCGTCATTATCCGGATGAATTCTATCTATCCTGCAGAATGTAAATGTAGAATCTGCCTCCTGCTCTTTTCTGCTTATCTCACGCATCGGTTGGTTAAAATCAACAAAACCCCAGCCATTCTTTTTAGCCGATGTACGTTGGGCATCTATGATTTTTAAAATGGCGTTGTTCTTATTATGCAATATAAAATTATTAAACCGGGAAGTCTCATCATAAGGAGAACCACCAATCAAAACTTTCTTTATTTTATTTTTAGCCAGTAAGCGTTCTTCTATTTCCCGATAGCTTTCCAATGACTTTGCAATCCGTTGTTCCGACAGTTCTTTTGCATCGTCTTTCATGTAAATATCATAACCGGTATCATTCATACCGAAAGTTAGAGTCACATAAGTTGGTTTCCTGTTGAAAACATCATAGTCCAAGCGATCCTTCATATCCCACGCACTCTCTCCACCAATTCCGGCATTCATGATAGTAATCGGTTTATCCGGGAAACGAGTCATGTAATACAACCAGATAAATGAATGATAATGTCCGCCGTGAGTAATGCTGTTTCCTACAAATACCACACGTTCCCCTTCTTCAAACCGAGGTATTGTTGTTTGTGCCTGTAAGTAATCGCAATTTATATAAACTAAAGATAACAACAAAAGTATCCTCATTTTTAGTCTATTAGCCATTTTCTTTATTCTTTTAATCAAACCATAAAGATAACCGTACAACAATCAATCTGCTATATCCAGCTTATTCTTCTCTGCTTTCCCATACTGTTTCACCAATACACTTACGCCTCCTTTCAACAGTTCGGGAGTCGCCTCCATAGTGATAACCTTTTCTTCGCCCGGCATCAACGTCACATAATTATCGGACATAATAATTGGAAGTATTCGTTTTTGCGTAGCCTTATTAACAAGCCTCACCCGATTAGCAAAAGCCACAGTCTCGGAATTGTTCTTTACAGCTATATTTATCTTTCCGTCAGACATCGATTTATCCACCAATCGGCAAGACAAAGCAACTTCCGGAAGTGTGTTCAGCAATGTATAGTCAAGATCTCTCACGCCATTCCGCCAATAGAAGTTTTCAGAGATTAAATTACCTTTGGCATCTATCAGTTCCAACTTGATAAAATGAAGCGGAGTCAGTTCTTCTATCTCTTTTGGTTTCTCACCGTAGATTTCGAATTCGAACAAAGAATATCCAAACTGTGTGGCACGGCTGATGCCTGCCAATTTCACATAACGTGCTGTAACAGGTTCCAATTCAATCTGTTCAGTACCACCTCTTCCATCTTTGTTGGCATAAACGGTTTTCCATTCTTGCGCATCATTCGATACTTGCAGTTCGTATTTCTTAGCACAAGCTGCCTCCCATTTCAAAATAACCTTTTCTATCTTTTCTTCTTTACCAAGATCAATGTATATCCATTGAGGATCACTGTATGCACTTTCCCAACGACTTCCGGCTCCTCCGTCAGTAACCATTGAAGCACTTTTAGAGGCACCTGTTGAAGAAGAAGCTACAGCCTTCTTTCCATAAGCCAGATTGAAAGGGTTAAAGTTCAAAGAAAAAGCTTCTGCAATGTTGCTGGCTGCCACATCGACCTGTTTTGTCTGTCCGTATGCAGGCACTTCTTTTCCATTCAGGTCATAAATTGTAGCTTTAGCTATTGCACCTTTCAAGTCCTCTGCTGTAGTATTTATTACTTTTATATTGTTATTGGAAGCATTCCATTGGATATGTAAAGGTTCACAAGCCTTTTTTGCTCCCCAATAAGCACCTGTAGGATCATAATAATAGTCATAAGTCTGCCATACAAACGAGGGATAAGCCGGATGGCTCATCCAGATCAGAAGTCCGGCTGCATCATTCCACATCTTATCGTTCCAAGCCTCATACATACCTTTCATCACTTCGAGATTCAGCATTTGCGCTTTCTCGCAGAATTCTTCCAATCCGGATGATTCTCCGTACTGTGTGTTCACTGAATTCTTATAATTAACCGGGTTGGCATTAGACGCTTCCTTACCGAAGAAATGTTTGTTCCATACATTGTCATCATCATTCTTCAACTGCTCATCAGTAGGCAGAGGCCACCAGTCTTTTTCCGGGATAAACTCTTTGATACTTTCAAATGTGGGGAAAGTGGCCGTTCCTATTTCTGTACGCATACCGTAACCGTGATCAATACCGTATGGATAAGCCGGTGTATTAAATGCCAGATTACTGCCTGAAGTTTCAAAATGGTGTCTTGGAGGTTGATTTCCCCACCAACCACTTCCGGACAATCCATCCTGATTGGAGCAAGACTTATACATACGGTCATTATTGTCCTCCTTCGCAATCATTTCACGCAGGTAATTATCCAAATCAGGTGCCGGATGCGTTTCATTTGCTCCACACCAAATAGCAATAGAAGGATGGTTTCTAAGACGTCTGACTTTATCAAGGGCATTCGCTTTAAATGCTTCCGGTTGAGCCACGTCATTGTATGCTACATATAACCAAAAATCATTCCATACCATAATCCCATATTTATCACAATAATCATAAAACTCATCATCAGTAACACACCCTGTCCATAGACGGATCATATTGTAATTCATTTCCTTATGAAGTCTGATTTTCGTTTCATACTCTTTACCCTGACATCGAAGCAGATATTCGCTCATTCCCCAGTTTCCACCTTTCAGATAGATCTTCTGTCCGTTGATAAAGAATGTAAGAACAGGATATCCCACTACATTATCGACCATTTTATACTCATACTTCTTGATACCGAATGTCATTTCTTTTACATCCGACACTTTTCCATCTACAGAACAAGTCAGCTTACAAGTATAAAGATTGGGATCACCATAACCATTCGGCCACCAAAGTTTCGGATGGTCAACGACCAATTGCGCTATGTCATCTTTGTTAATAGATAGTCTGGCTGTTGTTCCTCCTTCTACCCGAATGTCTTTAGAGAAAGAAATATTCCCCGGCTGAATCACTCCGGATACAACGACATCTTTGGGGGAAGAAGAAGCATTTCTAATATCTGTTGAGACAGAAAGCTCTGCTTTCTGCAAGGTCGGTAACTCTGAACGTACCCAAGGATCTTCCATCACTACATCTCCCGTTACCACAAGATAAGCATTGCCTGTGATACCAGCCAGACGTCCCGGTACGTATGGCATCCAGTCCCAACCGGCACCAGCCAGATAACTGGGGCTACACGCAACTCCATACGGGTCTTTAGCCTTACGCGTCTTTTTCTGATCGGCATCAGTAATCAGAACAGCTATCACATTCTTACCGGATTTCTTTATCAAATTGGTTACATCAAACTTCGAACGTAACATGTGACCGCTTACATCTTTAGTAGATGTTTTTGTTCCTGATATCTTCTCGCCATTAAAATAGAAATCGGCAAAGCGGTTCGTATTGTCGAAATGAAGCCATACCCGCTTCCCCTCCGAATAAAAAGACGGGAGTTCGAATTCCGTACGATACCAGAAAGGACGGTTATAAAACGTTTCGTCTACTTTATAAATATTATCGGCATAATTAGGATCAGGAACGATTCCTGCTTCAACATAAGCAGTAAAAACAGTTCCAGGAACCACACCTTTAACGTAATCGGACATTTTAAATTCCGGAGTAGAAATCTGTTCTCCGGTTATGTTCTCTAAATCTGCCTGGGGTTTCACTTCCCAGATAATCCGAGGATTAGAGCTGTTCAAAGACATCCATGTACTCTGCTCTGCACACCCTGTCTGGATTAGAGCTAATATAACCGATACAATGATAAGCCCAAGTTTATTCATCATACTATCAAGATTTTAAAGTAACAATTTGTTTTAGAGTATGTTATTCAATCAAAGTCCCCACTCAACATTAGGTTTATCACCCATAAACAGCTCTAATGTACCTCCGGCTGCAATGTCCGCAAAATCAAGATAACATTTATTGTATTCCTGACCGTTCAACAAGGCCTTTTGTATGTAGACGTTATTTATGCTGTTATTATGAGCTATTACCGTGAATTTCTTCCCAGTATAATAGCTGGGATCAAGATTGAACTCTACTTTATCAAAAACCGGACTTGTAATCTCCATACGTGTATTTCCCGGACAGGAAGGATGAATACCGGAAGCAGCCAACACATACCACGCCGACATCTGACCTACATCTTCATTGCCAACAATCCCTTCAACTTTGTTTGCATAAGCCTTTTCACATGTATAGCGTGTCCATTTTTGAGTATACCAGGGAACTTCAAGCTGATTGAACAAAAAAGGAACGAAGTGCACAGGTTCATTCGCATGGTTATAATATTCATTCCACAGCATATTAGAAGGAGTTTTATTAAAGAAATCTGTTAAATCCGCAATAACTTTCTCCTTGCCACCCATCAAGTTCACCATTCCTGGAACATCGTGAGGTACAAACCAACCTTGCTGATAAGAGTTTGCTTCTATACACCCATACCATTCTTTAAGACGTGCATTCTCCGGCCATTCTACCCATGTACCATCTGCTTTACGGGGACGGAACCATCCCTTTTCTTTATCAAAAATAGAATGATATGCCTGTCCCTTTTCATAGAAACATTTGGCATCGTCTTCTTTCCCCATAGCTTTCGCTAATTGAGATATACACCAATCAGTATAAGCATACTCCAAAGTGGTTGAAATACTCAATGGTTCCGGAGCATACCCCAATGAATCATTACCAAAACGACGGGATGTGTTAACGGCATAACGATACGCTTTCTCTGCATCATACGTACGAATCCCTTTGATATAAGCATCTGCCAAAACAGACAAAGCAGGATTTCCCAACATACAGCCGGAATAGGAATTCAGCAATTCCCAACGTTCATAGTATTCGCGCCCACTCTGATCTGCCATAGTAATCAATGAGTTCAGTTCATCACTTACTAAACGCGGATTAATTATAGTCTGTAAAGGAAACTGACTACGAAATACATCCCATCCACTGAATATAGTACGTTTTGTAAAAGTGCTGTCAGCCGTATGTATTTTATAATCACCACCTACATAACGTCCGTCTACATCTGTATAGATACGAGGATCAATCATCGTATGATACATGGCAGTATAGAATATCGTTTTTTCATCATCCGTACCACCGGATATCCGGACACGATTAAGTTCTTTATTCCACAATTCAGTAGCTTCCTGCTTTACTTGTCCAAAATTTTTAGAGGCTATTTCTTGTTCAAAGTTATTTGCAGCACCCTCCATATCAACAAAAGAGATACCAACTTTCATCTCTACAGTCTCTCCCTCCTTCGTTGGAAATTCAGTAAAAAAGCCCAGGTGTTTACCCGTCAGTTCTTTCTTATCTTTTATAACCGGAGCTTGTGATATACGAGTCAAATAAGGAATACTCACTACTTCATCACGTTTCCGAACCCAATGTTCGGGAATATCTGCACTCCAAAAGCCATAATTAGTCAAAGGTTTACTAAATTGTGCATAATAATAAACGGTATAATCGGCTTTTCCTTCACCATTACCCCATCCACCACCATCAGGTGTACACTTCATCCATCCTTGAATAGTGTAATCATCTACAACTTTAATATACTGTGAAGTAGATGTTCCCCCTACTCTACGAGCTAAATCAATCTGAATACGCGATTGGTCACTAGAAGGATAAGTAAAATGTAAAATTCCACAATGTGGTGTCGCGCTACTTTCTACTTTGATATGATAATCAGTCAATTCTACCGAATAATATCCGGCCTTAGCTGTTTCAGTGGCTTTGTTATAAGCCGAACGATAGCCTTTTATACTATCATTATTCTCTTTACCTGCCACTTTATATAATTCACCAGTTGTAGGCATCACAAGAAAATTGCCCAAATCACCAAACCATCCCACACCACTCATCTGGGTAAAGGCAAATCCTTCGATTGTCTTATGTTCATCACTGTATCCGGAACCGTTATCACCTCCCGTTATTGTATTAGGACTAACCTGTACCATACCATACGGAGTCGTAGCTCCGGGAAAAGTTTTACCTAATCCGTGATAAACACCGGCAGCCCCTACACTAGTACTGGCACCAATAAACGGGTTTACATAATCGGTCGGAACCAAATCTTCCGATACGGTATTGGTTGATGAGCAACCCGTCATCCAACACAAAAAGCAAACAATTAAAAGATTAGCAGTCGCTTTATACATAACAATAATCTAATTATTTTAAGTCAAACTAAGAACGAAAGTCTTAATACCAAACCGAGGCATTGAAATCATCATTTCCGATTTACCTGCACGTGTTTTTATCTTCTTTCTTTCGATACATTGTCCATTCAAATCAACTTCCTCCACTCCGGATAATGGCATGTCAATGGTAACCTTTTGTAATTTTTCGTCCCCTTCAGAATTGAACAGGCGCAATAGTACCTTTCCATCTTTCATTTGAAGAGCACTCACTTGATAACCAGTATTCTGTAAATCAATAAATGATTTCGATTCCGGTTTTGCCACTGGATAACAAGAATGCAGCAATGGTTCATTCCAACAATCGCTATCATCTGCGATTGATGCTTTGTCCCATTTGCCACGATGAGGTATAATTGCATACTTCATCCTCAAAGGGTGTGTTATTTTATAATCAGGTCCCCAAAGTCCTCCACCCGAATATTGAGCAGTCAGTCCTAATGGATAGTCCTCTCCATAAGAATAAGAAGTAGTATGATCTGATAATAAAGCCAGAGCATAGTCGCCTTCCTGTTCAGCCAAGTCAACCCAATGAAGTATAATATTATGTTTGATTTGATCCCAAGAACCAAAGAAAGTATCAGTCAGTTTGCTTTCGCATACATCAAACGGTGCATCTTTATAAACACGGGGAGAATGTAAATCAGTCGGGAATAATACACTTAGTTTAAACCGATCGTCACAATAAGCCCGACGATTATCACGCCAACGTTCCTCTTTATATTCACCAATACCTACATTCTTTTTCCAGTCAACCGTCAAATCAAAATCGATTCGTCTCGTTCCTTTAGTGAGAGTGATTACCTGTGTAAACGGATGGGAAGCAATCTCACCCTCTATCTTAATTTTTTGCTCATATACATTATCCCTTATTACTGTCAGCTTGGCCGGAGTCTCTATAGAAGAACGAAATTTACCTTCTTCATAAAAAAAGCCTCGTAGCTCCCCTAAAGCATATTTCTCCGTTTTACCTGCAAAATCCTTATTCCCTTCTTTTTTAGCTATCAGGCTTTTTATGGTTCCTCCCTTTGATAAGTCAAAAACAATTTTATACATATCATTTTCAACCACGTATTCCTGTTTATTCACCTTATTACCTTCCAAAACGAATCTACTCTCTGAAGCCTCTTTCTTACCGGCTTCTTTCTTTTTTATACAATACGTGGAATAACCAAAGGGAGGAATCTCTGCCTCAAAAAATAATCTTATCTCTTTACCTTCATTTTCTACCAAACAACCTATATCTTTACCTTTCCAGTCAAAAACACTTAAATCCGCATTTTCAGATTCCGTAGGCAGAAGAACATTTACGACTTCCTTTCTTCTCATTCCTAATGTATTAAAAACACGTATATATTGCTGTTGAGCATTATTTTGCGGAATAAACTTTTCATTAAAGCTCTGCATAGATGCCTCAATAATTCCATCTGCAAGATGATTGGTACTGTCTGTCCATCGCTTAATCTGATCAGCCCATGTTCCTTTTCTATTCAGTCCATTATAAGGCACAATCCACGAATCATGATGTTGTGCCAACATCAGTGTACGCCAAGCCTCATCCATATCTGCTTGTCGACAAATATATTTATTTTCCAGATAAGCCATTACAGACATTTTCTCTGCCATGACAATTCTATTTTCTGAAACACGTACTTCTTGCGCTATTTTTTGCAAAACCTGACTTCCCCACATAAGATTCACATGTATATCTTCCTGTGAAAAATACCAGTTATCATCCGTTTTTCCGATGGAGACATTTTCAATGTAATCTCTCCATGTCATATATATAGAGTTATTTTTTGTGTTCTTTCCACTTCCCAGCCATGGGCCGTTTTTCCATCCCGCATCCTGAAAACACATACCAACGGGGTGTTTGATACCTGCGTTACGGCAATCTTTTAAATAAGCATCCGAATTTCCCCAAGCAGTTGTCTGCCAAGTTGATCCCGGCTCTAGTTTTTCACAAGCATACCTGGGAACGGTCAAGATTGCAGTCCCGTCCGGTCCCACCCAATTAACCAATTCTCCGCCATAAGCAGCAGTATACCCTCCCCAACAGGTATTGGGACATTTCAATACAGCATATTTAAAGCCGAATTGTTTAAGGATTTGTGGCAAGCAACTTGTGAAGCAAGGTTCTTCTACCGAATAGGTTACAAAATCTACCCCCGGAAAATGTTTGTTTATTTTAGCAATACCATATTGAAACTGTCTTATTATACTCTCTCCCGAGATATTATAGCAATAAGGCTGTGCATAAGTAGGATTCGTAAACTCTACCTGATTACTAGTAGCCATCTCTTTAAAACGCAAATAAGCCTCCGGAGTCTGTACTCTGACTGTATCCCATGTTTCAGGCTCTATCTCCATACAAATCCGCCAGTCCGGACGCATAGCCAGCTGATCCACAATGAATTGAGTTTTCCACTTTACCGGATAATGTCCATATATCCCGCCATGATACCCATCAACAAAATAAGCTTGTTGAGAATAAACATTTGCATAAAAGAAAACAGTCAGTAATATGATATAAATTTTATTCATGGTATCCTAAACCTATTTATCTTTGTGTTGCTCCATTCTACACATAAATTCATATAATTTATGTTGGACAACTTCTTTATTATTTTCATATTCCGGAGATATCCAATCAACGAGTGCCAGCAAAGTCTGATTTTCTATAAATTCTTCCTTCAGCCTTTCATTGTTTTCCACTTCTATGAGAAACTCTGTTTTTTCATCAGAAGTAAATTCATCCGCAAAATATTTATTCAGACAATTCTCCATATACACAGTCCTTTTTTTATCAAAGAACGATTATCTCAATAAATACCCCTAAAAAATACCGATAAATTCATTAAAAAGTTATGCAGCCAATGTTACATTGAGTTTTGCTCTCAACTTTTTTAGTGCTATTCCCATCTGACATTCCACTGTATTTACCGAAATGCCCAAACGTTCGGATATTTCCCTATACTTCAATCCTTCCATGCGGCTTAACAAAAATATGTCACGGCATCTTTTAGGCAAACTATTGATAGCATCCCGTATCAGGTTCTCCATCTGATTTCTTTCTGATATATCATATACATCAAAACGATCCAAAGATTGCAATTTCAGATTCAACTCAATTTCAAAAGAAGCCTTCACATTCTCGACATACTTTTGCTCGAATACTTTATGCTTTAAATAATCCAAACATTTGTTTCTCACAAGTCTGAAAAGATAAGCATTCATATTCTCAATATGATTCATTGACTCTCTCTTTTCCCATAAGTCTGTAAACACATCTTGCGTTATGTTCTCAGCATCCTCTTCCGACATCACAAATTCTTTTGCAAACCGAACTAGCTTGGGATAATAAATAAGATACAATTCTGAAAAACTCATAGTTGTGTGTTTCTTTAGATTAGTATTCAGTTATCAAAAATCTTGTGATGCAAATATAGAGATGAAAAAAGCCTACTTCTTAGTGGAAGTAGGCGGGAAAGTAAACGTTTTATAGATCAATTATTATATATACATTTAATAATCAACAGTTTATAATAAGATCATTTTTTAGTTTTGGTAAACCGGATAGAATCATTTTTGAGACAAAGAACCAAGCTTTTTTACCTCCTCCTCAAAGATATTACTATCAAGAGTGGACATTCTCTTCACTTTACTCTTATAATTATAGATTGTCTGCACAGAATAATGCAAAAATACAGCAATCTGTCCAACATCGGTAATTCCTAATCGTATCAATGCAAATATGCGTAATTCTGTATTCAGTTGGTCCTTTTCCAGTTTATAACGCTCCTCCGGTTTCAACAAAGAATTGAACTTTTCCACAAAGTTAGGATACAAATTAAGGAACGCTTTATCAAAGTTATGATAAAGTTCTTCAAGTTCCTTTTCAAAAGGTCGGGAGGATGACTTATATAAATCATCAATCTGTCCGGTCTTGATTTTCCTGTTCACATTCTTCCTGTACTCATCGAGTTTATTAATATAAACGGCACATTGATTCATAAAATACCCCACATATTTTTCCTTAATCAGATTAGCTTCGTCGAGATTCTTATTCAGCCCGACCAGTTCCTCATTCATAGCTTTAAGATGCCGTTTAGCCCGGGATACAATTTTTGTTTGTTTATATGTAAAATACAGGGTGATAGCAAGAGCTACCACAAACAAGCTAGTCAGAAATATATAGAAACGGAGGTTCTGCTTTTGTTGTTCCAACCGGATCAAGTATGTATTTTCAATAATCGGATGGATACGGGCAATTACCGTATTCTTAAAACGGGAATTATAAAAGATGGCATCATCCAACGCTACTTTAATATAATTATAAGCCCTGTCTATATCTCCTTTATGATACAAATTAACCGCCAATGTCAATAATGCCTCATTCTCTTTGACAGCCAGTTTTGTATCTGTCATAGCAGCCAGCATTAGAAACTTTTCTTCCAGTGCATAATTCCCAATCAACCGATAAGCTCTGGCAAGCCCCATAGCCATCATAGCATATCCATGAGATGCCGGCTCTTGTTTATCATATATCTCTGTCAAAATCAGAAGAGCCTCTTTGGTACTTCCCTTATCTTGAAGCTTCACAGCTTTTTCTTTTCTATATTCATCCGACTGGTCAAATAAGATGCTCATCACAGTATCCCGATAAGCCTCTTTTTCCGATATATACTCGTTTGAAAACCGTACATCGTCCGTGTATTTAATGAGATTTTCATAATAACGTATACGATTCCAGCAATACAAAGCTTTTAAATGATCAGGTAAATCCGCACATTTTATCGACTTAAAAATATCATTTGCTTGAATAAACAAACCGGATAAAGAATAGACAAAAGCCAACCGGAGCCGCTCTTCCAAAAGATATTCTTTATTACCAATCGTTTTTGCTATATCAATATTCTCATGAATATATTGTTCTGCCGAGTCACAGACAAAAGTCTCATATTGATGGATAATCTCTTTATTTAAATTGTATATATCCTCCAACGAATTAAGGCCAACTTTCTTTTTCTTTAATTCTTTTATGGTAGCTTCTTTTTTCTGGGTATATATCAAACGTTCAGAAATCACTTTGTCTAACACCTTCAACAAAGAATCATTCTCACTATCTGCATAGAGGTAAAACAAGGAGTTTAGAAGGAAAAATATAAACCAAAGTGTGCGTTTCATAATCATGTATTCTTTCTTAATCTGCAAAAAAATGTATTTTCTTTGTGTTATTCGCCAAAAAGAGCGTAAATCATTCTTTTTATTGCATCTTTTAACAAATGAAGATGGAGAAATTCCCCCATTCTAAATGATATTTGTGAAACCATGCTGACTAAAAAATGAATCTAAAAGATATGGAGTTAAAAAAAGCTTTTTTGCTATACGGACTTTGCAAAAAGTATAAATATTAGTTCTATATTTGCAGCCGTTAAAAGAGAAAGATGAAACAAAGCTTAAAATTCGGACTACTTTTAGTGTTGGCTTTGCTCATCCATTGTGCAACTAATGGAGCAATGGAAGATATGTGCAAAGTTTCCTCCCCGACTTATCGGCAGGAGAAATGCTATGTATCACAAGATCGTCCGATTCAGGATGCTTTGGAACGTCTTTATAATCTTTATACGACGCAAACCTGTGACATGAGTCATACAGACGTCGCACATGTTCCGACAGATAAAAGCATGTTTTTGTTAATCGCTTATTTCTGTGACCATTACAAACATCAAAGTCCACCTTACCCTGTCTCATCCCATTCTCCTACATATTATTACGATCCTATCTCCTATTATATATATGGGTTGAGAAAGATTGTCATTTAGCCTACAGTACAGTAGACTCTTTTGCTCGTCATTTATTACAGTTGGTTTTATTCTCCATAGGGCGAATAGACTAATTGCTTATTTCTATATAATATTCAATCTAAACAGCTATTGAATTATGAATTTTACATTTTTAGTTGTTGTTTTACTGACAGCGCTTGCTTTTGTCGGTGTAGTAATAGCCCTCTCGCGTGCTATCTCTCCCCGTTCATACAACCTGCAAAAGTTTGAGGCTTATGAATGTGGTATACCGACACGTGGTAAATCATGGATGCAGTTCCGTGTAGGCTACTACTTGTTTGCCATCCTATTCCTTATGTTCGATGTCGAAACAGCTTTTCTGTTTCCGTGGGCGGTAGTTATGCGTGACATGGGACCACAGGGACTTATTAGTGTTCTCTTCTTCTTTATCATTTTAGTTCTGGGTCTTGCTTATGCCTGGAGGAAAGGAGCTTTGGAATGGAAATAACCAAAAAGCCAAAAATAAAATCTATTCCGTATGATGAGTTTATCGACAATGAATCATTGGAAAAGTTGGTCAAAGAACTTAATGCTGGAGGAGCCAATGTTGCCCTCGGAGTACTTGACGACTTTATCAACTGGGGGCGCAGCAATTCACTGTGGCCGCTTACCTTTGCAACCAGTTGTTGTGGTATCGAATTTATGGCACTGGGTGCCGCGCGTTATGACATGGCCCGCTTTGGGTTTGAAGTAGCACGTGCCAGCCCGCGTCAGGCTGATATGATTATGGTATGCGGAACAATCACCAATAAAATGGCTCCGGTACTGAAACGACTTTACGACCAGATGCCCGATCCGAAGTATGTGGTTGCCGTAGGCGGATGCGCTGTCAGCGGAGGTCCTTTCAAGAAGTCCTATCACGTAGTAAACGGGGTGGACAAGATTCTTCCGGTAGATGTATATATTCCCGGATGCCCGCCACGTCCTGAAGCATTCTATTATGGCATGATGCAATTGCAACGCAAAGTGAAAATAGAAAAGTTCTTTGGTGGAGTAAACAGAAAAGAGAAGAAACCGGATTATTTAAGAAATGAAGAATGATGAATGATGAATGAAGAATTCGCATGCAACATCCCGGCAGATTTTTCATTCTTAATTTTTCATTCTTAATTTAATTTGATTTATGCAAGAAATACAATTTATAGCTCCTGCAGCGTTACACGACGAGATGCTGCGCTTGCGAAATGAAAAACAGATGGACTTTCTCGAAAGCCTCACCGGTATGGACTGGGGAGTAGCCGATGAGAAAGACGCTCCGGAAAAACTCCGCGGCTTAGGCGTAGTCTACCATCTGGAATCTACCATTACAGGCGAACGGATAGCACTAAAAACAGCGACAACCAACCGCGAGCTACCGGAAATTCCGTCTGTCAGCGACATCTGGAAGATAGCCGACTTCTACGAACGTGAAGTTTTTGATTTTTATGGCATCACCTTCGTTGGTCATCCTGATATGCGCCGGCTCTACCTGCGCAACGATTGGATCGGTTATCCAATGCGTAAAGATAACGACCCGGAAAAGGATAACCCACTGTGCATGACCAATGAAGAGACGTTTGATACGACTCAAGAAATAGAACTGAACCCGGACGGAACCATCAAGAACAAAGAGACGAAACTGTTCGGCGAAGAAGAATATGTAGTCAACATCGGTCCGCAACACCCTGCTACTCATGGTGTGATGCGCTTCCGTGTTTCTCTGGAAGGTGAAATTATTCGTAAGATTGATGCGAACTGCGGGTATATCCACCGAGGCATCGAGAAAATGAATGAAAGCCTCACTTACCCTCAAACATTGGCTTTGACAGACCGTCTGGACTATTTGGGCGCGCATCAGAACCGCCATGCATTGTGTATGTGTATTGAAAAAGCCATGGGCATTGAGGTCAGTGAACGCGTACAGTACATCCGTACCATAATGGACGAGTTGCAACGTATCGATTCTCACTTGCTGTTTTACTCTTGTCTTGCTATGGACTTAGGAGCGTTGACAGCATTCTTTTATGGATTCCGTGACCGCGAGAAAATTCTCGATATCTTTGAAGAAACTTGCGGCGGACGTCTGATTATGAACTACAATACGATTGGCGGTGTACAGGCTGATCTTCATCCTAACTTCGTCAAACGAGTAAAAGAGTTCATTCCATATATGAGAGGAATTATCCACGAATATCACGATATATTCACGGGTAACATCATCGCACAGAGCCGTATGAAAGGCGTAGGTGTGTTAAGCCGTGAAGATGCCATCTCTTTCGGTTGTACCGGAGGTACAGGCCGTGCATCAGGATGGGCGTGTGACGTACGTAAACGAATGCCATACGGTGTATATGACAAAGTCGATTTCAAAGAAATCGTTTATACGGAAGGTGACTGCTTTGCCCGTTACCTGGTGCGTATGGATGAGATCATGGAGAGTCTGAACATCATTGAGCAATTAATAGACAATATTCCCGAGGGACCTTATCAGGAGAAAATGAAACCTATCATCCGTGTTCCGGAAGGCAGTTACTATGCAGCAGTAGAAGGAAGTCGTGGTGAATTTGGTGTCTTCCTGGAAAGTCAGGGTGACAAAACGCCTTACCGCCTGCACTACCGTGCTACGGGATTGCCGCTTGTTGCTGCAATTGACACCATTTGCCGGGGCACAAAGATTGCCGACTTAATTGCTATTGGCGGAACAATAGATTATGTCGTTCCGGATATTGACAGATAATACTTAATTATTAAAAATATATGTTCGACTTTAGTATAGTAACAAACTGGATACATGAGCTACTGCTCTCCATTATGCCGGAGGGATTAGCCATCTTTATAGAATGTGTAGCTGTCGGCGTGTGCCTCGTAGCACTGTATGCCATCCTGGCTATCATATTGATCTACATGGAGCGTAAGGTCTGCGGTTTTTTCCAGTGTCGTCTTGGACCGAACCGTGTTGGTAAATGGGGTTCTATCCAAGTGGTCTGCGACGTGCTCAAAATGCTGACCAAAGAAATCTTCATGCCGAAGGGTGCCGACCATTTCCTTTACAATCTTGCTCCATTCATGGTGATTATCGCTTCATTCCTGACTTTCGCTTGTATTCCTTTTAATAAAGGTGCGGCGATTCTGGACTTTAATGTGGGCGTGTTCTTCCTGTTGGCAGCTTCCAGCATTGGAGTTGTCGGTATCTTGCTGGCCGGTTGGGGTAGTAACAACAAATTCTCTTTGATCGGTGCCATGCGAAGCGGTGCACAGATTATCAGTTATGAACTTTCTGTTGGTATGAGTATCATGACAATGGTAGTGCTGACGGGAACCATGCAATTTTCTGAAATCGTAGAAGGACAAGCTAATGGTTGGTTCATCTTCAAGGGACATATTCCTGCGGTCATTGCTTTCATCATCTATCTGATTGCCGGAAATGCAGAATGTAACCGTGGCCCGTTCGACCTTCCCGAAGCGGAAAGTGAGCTGACAGCCGGATATCATACAGAATACTCCGGTATGGGTTTCGGTTTCTTCTATCTGGCAGAATACTTGAATCTGTTTATCGTAGCCAGTGTTGCCGCCACCATCTTCCTGGGAGGATGGATGCCGCTGCACATTGTTGGTTTGGATGAATTTAATGCTGTAATGGATTATATTCCGGGCTTTATCTGGTTCTTCGCCAAAGCATTCTTTGTGGTATTCCTTCTGATGTGGATCAAATGGACTTTCCCACGCTTGCGTATCGACCAGATCTTGAATCTGGAATGGAAATACCTGGTTCCAATTTCTATGGTAAATCTATTATTAATGGCATGCTGCGTAGCTTTCGGCTTCCACTTTTGATAAATAAAAATTATGGAATATAAAGATAAAAAATATACGTACTTAGGTGGTCTGATGCATGGCATCAGTACACTGGCAACGGGTATGAAAACCAGCATCAAGGTATACTTCCGTAAGAAAGTGACCGAGCAATATCCCGAAAACCGGAAAGAGCTGAAAATGTTTGACCGTTTCCGTGGTACGCTGAATATGCCCCACAATGAGAATAATGAACATCGCTGTGTAGCTTGCGGATTATGTCAAATGGCCTGTCCGAACGATACAATCAAAGTGACCAGCGAAACCGTCGAAACAGAAGATGGAAAGAAGAAGAAAATCCTGGCAACCTATGAATATGATTTGGGTGCCTGTATGTTCTGCCAGCTCTGTGTCAATGCTTGTCCGCACGATGCCATCACGTTCGATCAGAACTTCGAACATGCAGTCTTCGACCGGACGAAACTTGTCCTGAAGTTGAACCACGACGGTAGTAAAGTAATAGAAAAGAAAAAAGAAGTTTAGATATGGGATCAACACTTGAAACAGTAGTATTCTACTTTTTGGCAGCATTTATTATTGCTATGTCCATCATGACGGTGACTACCCAACGTATCGTACGCTCGGCCACCTACCTGCTCTTCGTGCTCTTCGGCACGGCCGGCATCTATTTTTTGCTGGGTTACACCTTTCTGGGTTCCGTTCAGATTATGGTTTATGCCGGTGGTATCGTCGTTCTTTATGTATTCTCCATCCTGCTGACCAGCGGAGAAGGCGACCGGGCCGAGAAAGCAAAACGAAGTAAAGTCTTAGCCGGACTCTTCACTATGATTGCCGGTTTGGCCATTATCCTGTTTATCACACTGAAGCACGATTTCATGCAGACAGCTAATTTGGCCCCGCAAGAAATTAGCATTCATGCTATCGGGAACGCTTTATTAAGTAGTGACAAATACGGTTATGTATTGCCTTTCGAAGCTGTCAGCATATTATTGCTGGCGTGTATCATCGGTGGCATCATGATTGCACGTAAGAGATAGGAATTTTAAGTATTAACTATCAAAATAGAGTTCGAATATGATACACATGGAATATTACCTGGTAGTTTCTACCATCATGATGTTTGCAGGAATCTATGGATTCTTTACCCGCCGAAATACACTGGCTATCCTGATTTCTGTAGAGTTAATGCTGAATGCTACGGACATCAACTTCGCCGTGTTCAATCGATTCCTTTTTCCGGGGGGAATGGAGGGTTATTTCTTTGCACTCTTTTCCATCGCCATCTCGGCTGCGGAAACTGCAATAGCTATCGCCATCATGATTAACATTTATCGTAATCTTCGAAGCATTCAGGTGCGCAACCTGGACGAGTTGAAGTGGTGATTTGTTTCATTCCCAGGAACAAGGTGTTTCATCCCTTGAAACACTTCGTTTCACACCGAGAAACAAAGTGTTTCTCACCGAGGAACAACTAGTTTCATACCGGGAAACCAAACAGAAGGTCCGAGTATAGTGATTATCAGCTATAAGACCAAGAATTAATAATAATAACTCAAGTAATTAAATAAAACTGTATGGAACTAACAATTCTAATACTCCTTCTTCCTTTCTTCTCCTTTCTCATATTGGGAATCGGAGGTAAGTGGATGTCCCACCGGACAGCGGGTACAATCGGTACGCTGATACTGGGAGCAGTAGCAGTACTATCCTACGTTACAGCTATCCAATATTTCTCCGCTCCACGACTGGAAGACGGAACATTCGCCACACTGATGCCTTACAACTTCACGTGGCTTCCTTTTACAGAGACTTTACACTTCGATTTGGGCATCTTGCTCGATCCTATATCGGTAATGATGTTGATCGTCATCTCTACAGTGTCATTGATGGTACATATCTACTCTTTCGGTTACATGAAAGGAGAAGTCGGTTTTCAACGCTATTACGCTTTCCTATCCCTGTTTACCATGTCTATGCTGGGATTGGTCGTTGCAACCAACATCTTCCAGATGTACCTTTTTTGGGAGCTGGTGGGGGTAAGTTCTTACCTGCTAATCGGTTTTTATTATACAAAACCGGCTGCCATCGCTGCTTCCAAGAAAGCGTTTATTGTTACTCGCTTTGCTGACTTGGGCTTCCTGATCGGTATCCTGATTTACGGATATTACGGTGGTACATTCGGATTCACTCCAGATACAGTATCCTTGATAAGCGGTGGAGCTTCTATGCTTCCGTTGGCTCTCGGACTGATGTTTGTCGGTGGTGCCGGTAAAAGTGCCATGTTCCCGTTGCATATCTGGTTGCCGGATGCAATGGAAGGTCCTACTCCGGTCAGCGCATTGATTCATGCGGCTACCATGGTAGTTGCCGGTGTATATCTGGTGGCACGTATGTTCCCACTTTTCATTGCATACGCACCGAATACGCTGCACATGGTTGCCTGGGTAGGTGCATTTACAGCATTCTACGCGGCAAGTGTGGCTTGCGTACAATCAGACATCAAACGTGTACTGGCTTTCTCTACCATTTCACAGATTGGCTTCATGATGGTAGCTCTGGGTGTTTGTACTTCCATGAATCCGCACGAAGGAGGTTTGGGCTACATGGCTTCCATGTTCCACCTTTTCACACATGCCATGTTTAAGGCATTGCTCTTCCTCGGTGCAGGTAGCATTATTCATGCCGTACATTCTAATGAAATGTCCGCTATGGGAGGTTTACGCAAATATATGCCGATCACTCACTGGACCTTCCTGATTGCTTGTCTGGCTATTGCCGGTATTCCTCCGTTCTCGGGCTTCTTCTCGAAAGATGAAATTCTGGCTGCTTGTTTCCAATACAGCCCTGTAATGGGATGGGTGATGACAGTCATCGCTGCAATGACAGCTTTCTATATGTTCCGCCTCTACTACGGTATTTTCTGGGGGAGCGAGCCGCCCCGGGCAAGTTCCCATTCGGAACATAACACGCCGCACGGAAACTTGGAAGCGGCACCTTGCCGCCCTTGCCGCCCACATGAGAGTCCGTTGGCTATGACTTTCCCGCTGATGTTCCTAGCAATTGTAACTTGTGGAGCAGGATTTATTCCTTTCGGACACTTCATCAGTTCGAATGGTGAATCTTATTCTATCCATCTCGATCCGTCAGTAGCTATTACGAGCGTTGTTATTGCGATTATTTCGATTGCAATCGCTACATGGATGTACAAGAATGCCAAACAGCCTGTTGCTGATTCGTTGGCAAAACGATTCAAAGGTCTGCACAAGGCAGCCTATAATCGCTTCTATATTGATGATATCTACCAGTTTATTACGCATAAGATTATCTTCCGCTGCATCTCTACTCCTATCGCATGGTTCGACCGTCATGTAGTGGATGGATTCTTTGACTTCCTGGCATGGGCCACCAATACAACAAGCGACGAGATTCGTGGTTTGCAGAGCGGTCAGGTACAACAATATGCGTATGTGTTCCTTTGCGGTGCATTGGCACTTATCCTACTGCTGATTCTCTAAATAGTAAATAGTAAATCTTTAAATAGTAAATCATAAAGATGAATTTCTTATCCATATTCGTACTTATCCCCTTATTGATGCTGGCCGGACTTTGGGCAGCACGAGGAATCAAAGCCATCCGGGGGGTTATGGTTACTGGCGCATCGGCACTTCTGATTGCCTCCGTCGTACTTACATTCCTGTATCTGGGAGAGCGTAGCGCCGGAAATACGGCAGAAATGCTTTTCCGTGCAGATACGCTTTGGTATGCCCCGCTTCACATATCTTATTCAGTAGGTGTTGACGGAATTTCGGTAGCCATGTTGTTATTGTCTGCTGTCATCGTATTCACCGGTACATTCGCTTCCTGGCGCCTGCAACCGCTGACGAAAGAATATTTCCTCTGGTTCACCCTGTTGTCTATGGGAGTATTCGGATTCTTTATATCCGTCGATTTGTTCACCATGTTCATGTTCTATGAAATTGCGTTGATACCGATGTACCTGCTGATTGGTGTATGGGGATCAGGACGTAAAGAATATGCAGCCATGAAACTGACCCTTATGTTGATGGGCGGTTCCGCTTTCCTATTGATCGGTATTCTCGGAATCTATTTCGGCTCGGGAGCAACCACCATGAACCTTCTCGAAATTGCACAGTTGCACAACATACCTTTTGCACAGCAATGCATCTGGTTCCCGCTGACTTTCCTCGGCTTCGGTGTATTGGGCGCCCTTTTCCCGTTCCACACATGGAGTCCTGACGGTCACGCTTCTGCCCCGACTGCCGTATCCATGCTTCATGCCGGAGTATTGATGAAACTGGGAGGTTACGGATGTTTCCGTATCGCCATGTATCTGATGCCGGAAGCAGCCAACGAACTTTCCTGGATATTCCTGATACTGACAGGTATCTCTGTAGTCTACGGAGCCTTCTCCGCTTGCGTACAGACCGACTTGAAATATATCAATGCTTATTCATCCGTATCTCACTGCGGACTGGTTCTTTTCGCCATTCTGATGCTAAACCAGACAGCAGCAACAGGAGCAATCCTTCAGATGCTTTCACACGGATTGATGACAGCCTTGTTCTTTGCTCTGATCGGTATGATATATGGACGTACACACACACGTGACGTTCGCGAACTTGCCGGTTTAATGAAAATTATGCCGTTCCTTAGCGTATGTTATGTGATTGCCGGTCTTGCCAACCTCGGTCTGCCGGGATTAAGCGGTTTCATTGCTGAAATGACTATCTTCGTCGGCTCTTTCCAGAACAACGACGTATTTCACCGTACACTGACCATCATCGCCTGTTCTTCGATTGTGATTACCGCAGTCTACATCCTGCGCCTGGTAGGTAAGATCCTATACGGAACCTGCACCAACAAACATCACCTCGAACTGACTGATGCAACGTGGGATGAACGTGTAGCCGTTATCTGCCTCATCGTTTGTGTTGCCGGACTAGGTATGGCTCCTTTCTGGGTTAGCCACATGATTGGTGAAAGCGTATTACCGGTTGTCTCACAACTAATCCCCTAACTCATAAATCATAATTCTTAATTCATAAATAAACAAGATGGATTATTCACAATTTCTAAATATGCGAGAAGAGCTGTCGCTCATAGCTGTCTTACTGCTGCTATTTCTAGCTGACCTCTTCATGAGTCCGGATGCACACAAAAATAGTGGGAAAGCACGCCTGAACACCATGTTGCCCGTTATTCTGATGGCTATCCATACGGCTATCAACTTGATTCCGGGAACTGCTACCGATGCATTCGGTGGTATGTACCACTATGTACCGATGCACACAGTTGTTAAATCGATCCTGAATGTCGGTACACTGATTGTTTTCCTGATGGCGCACGAGTGGATGAAAAGAGAAGACACTTCATTCAAACAAGGAGAATTCTATGTGCTTACACTCTCTACCTTGTTTGGTATGTATCTCATGATTTCCGCCGGACATTTCCTGATGTTCTTCATCGGTCTTGAAACAGCTTCTATTCCGATGGCAGCATTGATTGCCTTCGATAAATACCGTCACAACTCTGCCGAAGCAGGTGCCAAATACATTCTGACAGCTCTTTTCTCCAGTGCATTGCTGTTGTTTGGTCTGTCCATGATCTATGGTTCTGCCGGGACTCTTTATTTCGATGACCTCCCTGCCCATATCGACGGAAATCCGTTACAGATCATGGCATTTATATTCTTCTTCACAGGAATGGCATTCAAGTTATCACTGGTTCCGTTCCACTTATGGACAGCAGACGTTTACGAAGGCGCTCCGAGTGCAGTTACCGCTTATTTGAGTGTTATATCAAAAGGATCGGCAGCATTTGTTTTATTGGCTGTCCTTATCAAAGTATTCGCTCCAATGATTAATGACTGGCAAGAAGTACTTTATTGGGTAACCATCGCTTCTATCACTATTGCCAATATATTTGCTGTCCGTCAGCAAAACCTGAAACGTTTGATGGCGTTCTCCAGTATTTCGCAAGCGGGATATATTATGTTAGGCGTTATTGGTGGTACAGCACAAGGCATGACGGCATTGGTATATTATGTATTAGTGTACGCTGCCGCCAACCTCGGAGTATTTGCCGTTATCACTATCGTGGCATTACGCAGTCAGAAATTCACGCTCGAAGATTACGCAGGACTTTATAAAACGAATCCCAAAATCGCTCTCTTGATGACTCTGTCTCTGTTCTCATTGGCAGGCATCCCTCCGTTTGCCGGATTCTTCTCTAAGTTCTTTATCTTCATGGCTGCTTTCGATGCAGGTTTCCACTTGCTGGTATTCATCGCATTGGTAAATACAGTGATTTCGTTGTATTACTATCTATTGATTGTAAAAGCAATGTATATCACTCCTTCCGACAACCCGATTCCTACTTTCCGCAGCGACCGCTGCACAAAATGGGGATTGGCACTTTGCACATTGGGTATCATCGGACTGGGTATTGCAAGTATCGTATATCAATCTATTGATAAACTATCGTTCGGAATTTAAACGGACTACCTTTTCACCAAAGAAACGGTCTTGGTTTCATGTCAGTATCAATCGACATCAAAACCAAGACCGTTTCTTCTATATAAAAGCCGCTTTTATTAATGAGGAAGGAAGATATTCACCTGCCTTATTACCACTCTACCGGGCACAGTTCATCTCTTCCGTCACGATCACTCCGGGAATAGTAAACCAAAACCTTGATCCTTTTCCTTTTTCAGAATCAACGCCAATCCGCCCACCTAATTGTTCAACGATGCTCTGACAGATAGAAAGTCCCAATCCTGTACCGTGTACAAAAGAATTAAGCTTCACAAAACGCTCAAAGATATGTGGCAACTGCTCTTTTTCAATACCGATGCCTGTATCTTCAACATAAAACTCCAATTCTCCGTCTTTTAGTTTATACCCCACATGAATACTTCCTTCAGAGGTAAACTTCATTGCATTATTAACAAAATTAGAGATCACCTGATGTATACGGTTACGGTCACTAATGACATGACAAACCGGAAGATGATCATCAAACACCAGTTCCACCTCTTCTTTCGCTTTCATCCCCATAGAGCGGACAATATCCTCACATAACAGATTTACATCTACATCTCCGTTGGTAAACTCAAATGTACCCGCTTCAATCTTTGACAAATCGAGTATATCTGAAATTAATTGCAACAAAAGATCATTATTCTCACGTACAATCTTAATATACTCCTGACGTTCTGCCAGCTCTTCAGTTTCTACCAGCAAATCGGAGAAACCGACAATGGCATTCAGCGGCGTACGGATTTCATGACTCATATTTGCAAGGAAAGCACTTTTCAAACGATCCATCATCTCTGCTTTATCACGTGCCTGAATCAATTCGGCTTCAGTCTCCTTCAATTCTGTAATGTCATAATTGATACCGATGATTTCTATTTCATTTTCTTCCGGTTTATAATTGGTGACCATTACATTACTGCTGACCCAATTCCATTCGTTCTTCGTTCCGGGACGACGAATACGCATCTCCCCTTGGAAATGCCTCCTTTTTCCGTCTCTGACTCCATCATAAAAATCGAGGAAACGCTTACGGTCTTCAGGATGCATTTGGCTATAAACTGCTACCACCTCACTCAAAGGAATATCTTCCTCCTCACCTAAATTCTTATACCACTGTTTTATAGCATAACCTTTGCGGTTCAAGAGATTCAATTTGGCATATCCTACTTTTGCATAATCGGATATCATCAAGAAGAAATTCTCAAAATCACGAATACGGTTCATTGCATCAATACGCTCCGTATTGTCAATGCTTATTAAAATATATCCGCTGAAGTTGCCCTCATTATCATATAGTTTACTAACCTTCGAATATAGTTCTATCACATTAGAACGGCTTGTCTCATAATATCCTCCTGCTTGCTCAAAAGAATAATTAAGTCTGAAATCCACCAGATCTTCATTCCGCACACGATCACGAATCCCCTGCGGCACATTCGGATTCTCAAAGAAATTAACCCCTATCACATCCGATTTATTCACTACACCGAATATTTCTAAATCCTTATTATTCAAATCTATCAAATAGCCGTCCTTATCGTAGATCTCTACTCCTGCCGGAATATTAGCAAAGATATTCTTAAAGAGTTTTTCACTACGATCCAATGCCCGGTTAGCTTGTACCGATCCCGTAGAATCGAGGAATAGACCGACTATTTCGTCCTTTCCGGGAGAATAAATAACCCAATGCGTATACCGTTCCGTTCGAGGGAAATATTCATCTTTCTCTCTATAAGAATTACTATCCAGTATTTCTTCCAGAAAATTAAGTTTTTGGAGATAGTCAGGATGCTTTTCAGATGCCAAAGAACCAATATACGACTCCAAAGGAAGCCCGAAAAAGGTTGAACTGACCTCATTCGCATCCGTCACCCGATAATCGCAAGGTTTATTATTCTCGTCACGGATAATGGACATACGTATATATCCCATCGGCATAAAATGAAACAGATTATTTAGGAAAGTCTGTTCACGGATTACCTTGTCCTTAGTTTTACGCAACTCGATACAGATATTTATAATATTTCCCAATGAGGAGAACCATTGAAAATCTTCATTACTCCAGTCATGGTAAGTCTCAACCAAATCAATCCCCATATATCCCCAAACGCGGTCGCCTGTCACCAAAGGAGTCACCATTAACGATTTGATTCCCTGAACTACAAGAATCTGATATTCATCAGGAGCCTCTTCTAATAACTGCTCCAGTGTATTTAAAATAATCGGCTTGCCCGATAATATCTGTTCACTCCACCATTTTGACTCACTGGCAGGCATGTCCTGCAGATTGTCTATCTCTGCCGATACCCCTTCAGAAACAACTTCGTAGATACAACTATGATGGGCATAAATTTCGTCGTATTCAAAAATATAAACACGTCCTTTTCCATTATAAAGATTCAGAATATCTCTCAAAATATCTGCGATACAAGATTCTACTGCCTCATCACGTAGGAAACGAAGCAACGATTGCGAAACAAAATTCTGACGACAAAGCAAATCATTCACACGCCTTAATGCATCCCTTTGATCTTCTTCCTTGGGAGCCTCAACGCGCTGGATTATTCCGAAAGCCTTATCACCTCCATCAACACCTGTACCCTTCTCACGAAAAGCCAGACGAGTATGCAACCAGACCTCGCCATATTTTGAATGAATAGGGAAAGTTTGTTCATAAAAGTCCTTATGGATAGAAGAATTTGCCTGGAACTCCTGGGCAATCTGCTTGCGATAATCTTCACGTATCAGGTTCAGAAAATCCGAAGTAGAGATGGTGTCGCCGTCCAATCCCAAAAGATCAGAAAGATAATCGGAACATAAATAATATCCTGCCGTTAAATCTACTTCCCACCACCCGATTTGTGCAAGAGAAGCCATTTTTCTGTATCGCTCGTTGTCTGTCTGCATATTTTGTATTATTGTAAGACAATAGGTTGACAAATATACAAAAAAGGTAATCACTGATACCATAAAGGAGCAAATAAAAAAGCTAAAAGAAGATTACGAAAATAAATAAATAGAATATGGGAGAATCTGTTTGCTACAAATTCTCCCACACCTCCTATTAAAAAATACGGACTCCGCTAACCTATATCTTATTATAATGAGGAAATATTATATCCAGTCCAAGTGAACAGGGATGCATCTGCACCAGTATTCGTAGTCGGCTCGGTAAATGTATTCAATGTACCGTTCAGCTTATTCTTAAAGTTCAATGTATGAGTGATGCTGATGCTGGAAGCTGCACTTCCTGCCCCTTTACTGTCATTCATATCAATCAAATCGATTGTACCACCGGAACCTTTGACAAGAGCATTGGTGATCGTAGCTTTTGCTCCACGACGGATTTTAATCACGTCTTGCATACGGTCTACATTATCCGTTGTATTGGCAGCATTATTTACGATTGTCATATTTTCAACCGCAAAGTCTGACTGACGTAAATGATCCGGATAAATGCCATCCAAGTTACCATCTGCTTCAATGCCGCGCGGATCTGCTTCCGTACTGGTATAACCGCTTTCCCAAACGCCATAGCAGTTTTTCAATTTACCGGAATATCCTTGAGTGAAGTCGAACATATCATCATCCGGGTTCACAGCCAACAGGTTGGTTACATTCACCGTACCGCCAAAGAATTCGATGGCATCATCCGCGCTCTCAAGAATGTAGATATTCTCGATCTTGGTACCGTTTCCAACACCGTTCAGTGTCAATCCGTTGTGCTCGATATCGGCAGTAGAGCGGGCACCGGCATAGCAGATTTTCACATAAGTCAGTGAACCGGAATTGTCATTATCGACATTACCACCGTATTTATAGTTGTTGTCGATTTCCGTCAGACCTGTATCACTCTTATTGGCGTTCGAACCGGAAATCGGAGCTTTACCATTGATAATAATTCCTCCCCAATAGCCGGATGTAGGGGTTGTTGAATTGGCAGTGAAAACAATCGGTTTATCAGCTGTACCGTCAGCATAAAGTTTACCGCCTTGTGCTACCAGCAGATAACTGCTGAAACCTTCGCGAGCCTTAATCGTTGTTCCGGCAGGGATATTCAGACGGCCTCCATTTTCAATGACTACCGTTCCATTCAGAATATATTCCTTAGCTTCCAGTGTCTGTTCTCCGGTCAGCGTGCCGGACAGGATATTTTCGCCCACAACAATAGAGCTACCGGTCCCACCGTTGTTTCCACCATCTCCGTTACCATCACCGTCTCCGTCACTATCACTGCTACATGCAGTCAATGTAAGTGCTGTTGCCATAACGGCAAACGTCATAAAGTTCACAAACAATCTTTTCATTTTGCTTTCATTATTAGTTAATAATCTTATTTCATCACCCGGCTTAGAATGTACACGACACTCCCAGGCTTATATTTATTCCTTTCTTATAATCATTCAATATCACCTTTTCCCCGTTTTCGTTCGCTTTGCGACTTAACTTATAAGAGGGATTCAGCAGGTTGCGGGCTTTCAGGTTAAGCGAAAGATGCTTGTTCAGTTTGGCTTGGGACACAAAATCCAGTGTCAGTACTCCCTGCTCCATTATATCCTGATAGCCCTGTGTGCCAATGGTATATATTTTATCACTCACATAATTAAGTACCAATGTATTGACAAAACTGCGTTCTCCTTTCGTGAAGTTATGCGAGAGGTCGAAATTAACAATCCACGGTGCGGCTCCTTCCAGTTGCGAACCGGTGGTAACCGTTGCCAAAGGCATTTTTGCATTCGTGTAGATATAAGAGCCATTCAATCCCAAAAAGAGTTTATTCATTCCGTGCGCAGCATTACTCACCGGACGGACAAACAGATTCTTACGTATTTCTATCTCCACTCCTGCCACGGTTGCCTTATCCGCTATATTCTCATAAGAAAGATAACCTCCGGCGCTTGCCACTTCAATGCGGGATATCGGATTCTTAATCAATTTATAGAAAGCCGTGAGAGAAATCAATTCGGTCGGAGTGGGATTAAAGTCCCACTTCAGATCAAGGTTATAATTATCCGAAGGTTTCAGATTGGGGTTACCCTGACTGTTGAAGTTCACGCCGACATAACGGTAAGGAGATATTTCCTTTGCCTGCGGAAGCGTATATGTTTTACTAACTCCCAGGCGAAACGAGTTTTTATCATTCAGATTGTATTTGAGATTCAAGCTGGGCAGGAAATAATCTTTTTGGATGGTATTGTTTCCTTTAGAGCCTCCACGATTCACATTGTAATCCACTTCAATATCTACCTTGTCGTATTTCAGTCCCAGATTCACAATCCAACGGGGAGTAAACTGGTAGGTAGCCTCGGCATAAGCGGAATGAATATTCTTTTTTACGATATATTCATCTAAGTTCTTTTGTATCTTGAACCAGTCGGAAGCAAAGTTTTCCTGATTATAATAATCGTCAAGCGAGAAGTCGTCTAAAGAAGGGATGGCAGAAACATGTCCTACGGTCAGGTTATATTCCGTGGCTTTGAAGTTATCATCTACGAATCGGCCTGTATATCCGAAACGGACATTCGAAATCTCTTCTATATTATCTTTCAGACGATAGACCAAGCCTGCTTTTACATTCAAGTCGTCTTCATCTAAAGTTGAGAAATAGCGCTGTTGTGAGTTGCCCCTTAGCAACGTATAGCCGTCTTCCGCTTTAGTCAGGTTATTGATTCGACGATCCGGTTCATAGCCTTTCACCATATTATAGGAAGCACCTGCATCAAGACTTAATGATTTGGTCAATCCCCAGTTAGTCATTAGTTGGTTAACGATCAGCATATTGTCATTCGTTTGTTGGCGACGGGTGAATCCGAGGTTTTCATAGTCGTCACTAAAAATCGAGTTCTTGCCGTTGTAATCGCCCACCGACTGGGTATTGGCATGAATCATCATCAAATTATAACTGATGTGATGACGATTCTGCATATCGAAATCCACATTGGCAAATGCCAGCTGACTAATATTCTCCGCATACTTCTTACCATTCATATCTTTATATACCGTACCGCTGGTAGTGGTATTACGTATGATTTCATCCGTATACTGATAGTCCGTCGTATGTCCGGCGGTCAGGAAGAAAGAAAGCAGATTTTTGTCTTTTCCAACATAGAATCGTTTACCTCCGGAAATACTGTAACTCCGGTTGACTTGAAAATGTTGCGCGGAAGGGTCTAACTTATTTCTGAAGTTCCATGAGTTTTCATCGGCAGGTTCGGTGCGATTGGCAAAGCCCATAAAGTTCACTCCATCCTGTTTCAGGAAATCAGCCGCTACTGTCTGTGTATTCAAACCACCGGAAATGCCGAATCCCAGGCTACCACTACCAATCAGTTCTTTGGATACGATATCAATAGTTGCCCCTCCGACATCGCTGCTGCCTCCCGCATTGAATGCTTTATTTACACCTACCGACTGAATAATGTCCGTACCGAAGAAATCAAGAGAGATATTCTTATATTCCGGGTCTTCGGAAGGAAGAGCAAATCCATTAAAAGTAGTTGCATTGTACCGGTCACCCAATCCACGGACAAAGACATTTTTCACTCCGTCTTGTTTAGACACTCCGGCAACTTTCGTCACAGCACCTTCTGCATCCGAAACACCCTTGCGGGAAAGCTCCCTGACACCAACAGATTGTACGGCAATGACTGCTTTTTGCTGTTCGAGCAACAGCATATTCTCATTTTCCCTATTCTTCTTAGCTACAACCACCACATCGGCAAGTTCCTGTGCATCGGTTTCCAACTCCAGATTCAGTATTACCAGTTTTCCATTCTCCACACGCACTTTACGGCGCACTTCGGTTTTATAGCCTACATATTTAATCTCAATATCATACATACCTTCCAGAACGCCCATGCTGTTCAATTCGAAATTACCCTCCATATCGGTCACTGCTCCGGCTTGAGTTCCGAGCAAACGTATCGTAGCTCCTATCAAAGGTTCCTTGGATAGTTTGTCTTTCACAGCTCCTTTAATCTTGATATTGGCAGCCAATGCAGGAAGTACACACAACAGGCAAAAGAAGGCCGCCACTGAAAATCGGATAAGAAATAGTTTTTTCATCTAACTTTGCTCTACGTTTTAATTACGTCGGCAAAGATAGAGGGTGAGCATTACAACTATAAGACGAAATAAATACAATCTATTGAAAGAGTCATTGCAAGATGATGACAAGCTGTTACAAACGTATTATCAATCAGTTACACTATTAGTTTAACTTGTTTATAAGCAAATTTAAGACCGGAACTTCACTATTTTATCTCTCATTATGCATAAAATTAATCGGCTGACAGTTGTGAGAAGGTGAAAATTTTGGCTGATAGTGTATTTCCACCCGCTTGTCGTCAAAGATATGTTTCATCGCTTTTCAATGCATTACGCAAAGAAACACCGATAGCTCCTTTCCCACTAAGTATATATCCAACGTTGGACTTTCTTAAAAAAAGAACAGGCATAATTGACTTGAAACTAAATATCATTATCTTTGTGAATGTTTCACGCTAAAAACAGATATGCGTCATGGAAGAGAATTTCAGAAGATATCCGATAGGAATACAGAACTTTGAAGATTTACGCAATAATGATTGTGTCTATGTTGATAAAACAGAATTGATTTATCGTTTGACTCATACAAATAAAGTCTATTTTCTAAGTCGTCCCCGACGCTTTGGGAAAAGTTTGCTGGTTTCTACACTAGAAGCTTATTTCTTGGGAAAAAAAGAACTGTTTCAAGGCTTGGCTATGGAGACTCTGGAAAAGGATTGGACGGTCTACCCGGTACTACACTTTGATTTTAGTGTGAGTAAATATATAACCGCTGATATGCTGTCAGCCGTTATTAACCGCCAATTGCTTTTATGGGAGAAAATTTATCAACGGGAAGAAGGAGAAACGACTTTCAGTTTACGTTTTGAAGGAATTATTCGTCGTGCTTACAAACAGACGGGTAAACAGGTGGTGGTATTAATAGATGAGTATGACTCACCAATGCTGGACAGCAATCATAATGATGAAGTTCAAAAGGAAATACGTAATATCATGCGGGATTTCTTTAGTCCACTGAAAGCCCAGGGACAGTATCTTCGCTTCTTATTATTGACAGGTATCAGCAAATTCAGCCAAATGAGTATCTTCAGCGAGTTGAATAACTTGCAGAATATCAGCATGAGGGATGATTACAGTGCCATCTGCGGCATCACCGAACAAGAGTTGCGCACGCAGCTACAAATTGATATTGAACAAATGGCGCAAGCCAACAAAGAAACATACGAGGAAGCCTGTGTACATTTGAAACAACAATATGACGGCTATCATTTCAGTGAGAACAGTGAAGATATTTATAATCCATTCAGTTTGTTCAATGCATTCGCACAGAAGAAGTATGCCAATTTTTGGTTTTCGACCGGTACTCCCACTTTCCTGATAGATATTCTGCAAGAAAGCAATTTTGATATCCGGGAACTGGATAACACGACCGCCACCGCCGAACAGTTTGATGCGCCCAGCAATAGAATCACCGATCCTCTTCCGGTGCTCTACCAAAGCGGTTATCTCACAATTAAGGGATATGATCCGGATTTCCAACTGTATACACTGGCTTATCCCAACAAAGAAGTAAGAAAAGGATTTATCGAATCGCTAATGCCCGCTTATGTGCATCTGCCTGCACGAGAGAATACATTTTATGTAGTGTCCTTTATTAAAGACTTGCGTATCGGTCATTTAGAGGAATGTCTGGAAAGACTGAAATCTTTCTTTGCGTCTATCCCGAATAAACTGAACAACAAGGAAGAGAAACATTATCAAACTATCTTTTATCTGTTTTTCCGGCTGATGGGACAGTATATAGATGTGGAAGTGGATACAGCCATTGGAAGAGCAGATGCGGTTGTGAAACTTCAAGATACCATCTATGTTTTTGAATTTAAAGTAGATGGTACACCCGAAGAAGCATTAGCGCAGATTAACAGCAAGGGGTATGCTATTCCGTATCAGGCGGATCACAGGAAAATAGTTAAAGTAGGTGTAAACTTTGACAGTGCCACACGAACGATTGGTGAGTGGAAGATAGAACTCGGGAGTTAATCACCGAGTTCATAAAAGAAAATGCGCTAAATCAGTTTCTTTTTCTTCCGGTAGTTCTCACGAAACTCTTTAGGCGAACAACTCTTTTTCTTCTTGAAGATCCGGTTGAAATTGGAAAGGTTATTAAAACCGCACTCATAACAAATCTCGGCGATAGACATCGTAGAATCTACCAGCAACCGGGAAGCAAAGCCCAGCCGAATATCAATGATATAATCGGAAAGATTCTTGCCTGTACGCAGTTTGAAAAAGCGGCTGAATGACACATCCGTCATCCCCACCATATCGGCCAACTGCCCCAGGCGTATTTCTTCCTGATAATGTGTATTGATGTACTCCTGCACTTTCTGCACACGCCGGCTGTCCGAATGAATATCTATCTTGGCAAAAGACGAACTGGACAAGGTACGCGCTTCTTCTTCAAAGAGAGAAAGTTCATACAGGATCGTCATAAACTTAATGACCGCATAAAATCCTTGCTTCTCGGAAGCAAGCGTATCCAGCAACGGATATATTTTGAGTATGGCAGACATCGGGAAACAAAGCCCTTTTTGTGCTTTATCCAGCATCCGGCGGATAGAGTCGAACTGATTCTTATTGATAAAGCTCTTGAAGAAAAGATCGGAAGAAAACTGAATCGTAATCTCCCGTATCTCTTTCGAATGGCAGTCGTTCTGTTCCCAGACGTGTTCCAAATCTTTTCCTGTTATCAATACCAAATCATAATCACCTATCACTTCGGAAGAGTCTCCTACAATCCGCCTTACTCCGGCAGCCTTTTCGGTGAAGTTCAATTCAAACTCGGAGTGGTTGTGTATAGGATAAGTGAATTCCGTTTTATAACGTTCCGCAATGTAAAAGCAATCCTTATCTGACAAAGGAGTGATTTCACGGATAATCTGGTTGGATAACGGTGTAGTCATAGTAATTACAATTTATAAGCGTTTTATCGTTTGATTAGTTTTCTATCTTTACCCCTATCCGATGCAGGTCTGCCCCCGACGGGTTTTGGAAGACACGCAAGTCGAATTCGGGAATAATGGCAAGCACATGATCGAAAACATCTGCCTGTATGCCTTCGTAGGCAACCCATACTTTATTGGCAGAAAAGAAATAAAGTTCCAACGGGATACCGGTTTCAGTAGGCTGAAGCTGACGTACCATACAGGTCAGGTCTTGGTTGACGGTAGGCAGATTCTTCAGATAGTTAGTCAGATAGGCACGGAAAACTCCCAGGTTTGTTTGCCGGCGTCCATTCACTAACACAGAGTTGTCGATATGATGTTCCTTATTATATTCTTCCACTACCTTTTCCGTTTCATCCACATAGTCTTTCAAGATTTGTATCTTCCGGTATTTTGCCAACATTTCCGGCGTACAGAAATGCACACTGGTCATATCTATATTGATGGAACGTTTTACACGACGTCCGCCGGATTCCTGCATTCCCTGCCAGTTTTGGAAAGAATCACTAATCAATAGATAAGGAGGAATGGTGGTGATGGTATTATCGAAGTTACGTATTTTTACGGTATTCAATGTTACTTCTATCACCGTACCGTCCGCACCGTATTTCGGCATCGTGATCCAATCGCCCACCTTCAGCATATTATTGGCGGAAAGCTGGATGCCGGAAACAAATCCCATGATACTGTCCTTGAAAACTAACATCAGAACCGCAGCGGAAGCTCCCAATCCGGTCAGCAACACCACCGGACTTTGCTTTATCAAAATACTGATAATGATGATAGCTCCTATAAAGAAGAGAATGACTTGCGCTGTCTGCAAAAGCCCCTTCAAAGGTTTGTCTTTATATTGTTCACGCGCGCTATATACCAGATACACAGCCGTAAACAAAGCACTAACGAAGCGAAGAAAGACTGCAAGGATATAAATCATGCAAAGTCTTCGAAGAAAATCAAGCAAAGCAGAGTCTGCGTGTTCGGGGAAGGCAATAGGAGTAGATATATAAATCAATATAGGCGCCACCATCCTGCTGATGTTCACCATTACTTTATCATTAAATACAATATCATCCCAAGTAGCTTTTGTCTGTCTCACCAATTTAGCCACGGTACGCAGAATAATCTTGCGGCAAATCAGATTGGCCAGTAATGCTATTCCAATAATAAACAATAAGATGATAAAGTTATCAATCTTATCAGCCATAGCTTCATCCACTCCCATCGAGAGCAAAGCATGATTCACTTCTTGCATCACCACATTACCTGCTTCTTCCGGTTGCCCGTTTGCCAATGCCACACTCACTGTATCAACCACTTCTTTTACTTCTTTCATAAGCAATCGTCTCTCTCTTTTTTAGTTTTTCTTTTATTTATGATCTCTGTTTCTTTTCTTCTTTATTCTTTCCTTCTTCCAAATATTCACTGATATCCTGCCGTAGCCAATCATAATGGAAGAGTCTTTTGTAGGCTACATTCTTCTTGAGCATGATTTCTACGTTCACCTGGCTGTTCTGATAACAAGTCAGTTCGTTTCTGAATTGCTCATTGTGTTCGGCCAATCGCTTGATTTCTTGTTCCCGTTCACGGCGCAATACGGTGCAGACCGGAATCAGTAGTTTCATTACCACATTATCCATCACATGGTGTCCCTGCATATACAAGTAAGTAGTTTCCGGCACCAAGCCCAGCTCTTTAAATTCAGTCCGCAATCCATTCACCTGATTGATGTTATGGGGAAATTTCTTTTTCAACTCTGCCAACTTCTGATTAACCCGTTGTTGAAGGGATTCCAAGCTCTTTTCCGGATGCCGGAGATTAATCTCGCGCAAAGAAGTATAAGTATGGAAATCGTACATGGGGAAAGTGTAAGTATCCCGTTGGCGATAGAACCATACGTTCCAGAGGAAAAGCGGATATACTATTTCGGAGTACTTCTTCAGGTAGAAGTTGAAATCTAAAATGGAACGGTCATTCAACGTAGCCTGCACACATACTTCGTGAAGGCTTTCGGCAAAACAATGATAGTTTTCAATAGCATAGGTATAAGTCTGAAAAATATACCTGCTCCGGTTGATTTTACGGGAGGTATTGGTAGCTCCCTGCAACAGGAAATCATAGTCACTGTCCACACAGGCAATCAGACTTCTCCCCAATTCGGCTGTATTCAGCGTGTTCATGAGTACCATCTTTTTTCCTTTTGCCAGGGAGGTGGCCGAAGGAAGCATCACTTGGAAATAGTGTTCGTCGTCTTCAAACTCTTCAAGCAATGTGCGCCAGAAAGCGATGTCGTCATAGCTTTCTACGTAAGCGATGATACGTCGGCGGGCTTTCTTCGGATAAAGCTTATGGGCGGCATTGAAATAAGAAGAAGTCAGATTATCTCGTAGTGAAGTTGCCATTTGTTCTATTACAGGTTACGAATTACAAATTACAGTTGGAAGAATCCTTGTCGAGCTTGTGCCCTACGGTGGTAGATATATCGCTTACTTCTGTCACGGCATCCAGCCAGCCTTCCATAATGACGGCAGGCGAATGGGTAGTCAGGATAATCTGCACATTCGGATTCAGTTCACGTATCATAGCAATCAGTTTCTGCTGCCATTCTATATGAAGGGAGGCTTCCGGTTCATCCATAAACAATACACAATGGCTGTTGTCCTGCACGAGTACGGTCAGTAGGATAACCAGCATTTGCTTTTCACCGGACGACAGTTTATAAGGGAATAATAGTTCGCCATCCTGATAGAAAGCGATATCGTTCCGTTTCCTGTCTATCTTTTTGCGTGTATAGCTAAATAGTTCGTCAATCATATCCTGAAAACGACGTTTGGCTACAGATAATGTAGCTGCTTTACGACGCTCTTCTTCATCAATACTGGAAAGCATTTCAATCATCTTATTACCAATGTTGACCTGATAATCGAGGTAACGGCGTTGCAAGAGATAAAGCTGCCAGTCCAGTTCAGACTTTACATTCTTGTCGGCCATGCGGGCTGTGAAGTCACCCATAATCAGGGGACGGTCGTAGCTCCGGATGACGTCATAAGGAATATAGGTTGCCTGGGGATTGTCGAAAAAGAGACGCACACCGTTCTTCTCGTCACTTTTCATTTCACCGGAAAGTTCTTCGAGGTATCCCACCGAACGGTTCAGAATGGTAGTCTTCCCCACTCCGTTGATGCCGGAGAGGATGTTCACATCGGGACGCAAATCCCATCCTATATTAAAGCGTTCCCATAGTCCGTGTATCTCGATACGACGGATATAATTGGCTTGTTGTTCCATAATATTCAAGTTTAATCAAGGCAAATATAAACAAATCATACGATAAAAGACTACCTTTGCAACCGTTTTCTCTATTTGATTGTTAATGATATCAGAGATATGGTAAAATAAATAGTATCAACATGGACAAAAGTAAGAACCTGTATGGTCATTTGTTTGCGCTTACAGCAAACGTTATGTGGGGATTAATGTCTCCCATCGGTAAGTCGGCTCTTCAAGAGTTTTCCCCGATTTCTGTTACTACATTCCGCATGGTAGGGGCAGCAGCCGCTTTCTGGATCCTTTCTATATTTTGCAAACAGGAACATGTGAACCATCAGGATATGCTGAAAATCTTCTTTGCTTCACTGTTTGCGCTAGTATTCAATCAAGGAGTGTTCATCTTCGGGCTTTCTATGACTTCTCCTATTGATGCTTCTATCGTAACTACCACTCTACCGATTGTAACAATGGTTGTAGCAGCTATCTATTTAAAAGAACCGGTGACAAATAAAAAAGTACTGGGAATTTTTATAGGTGCTATGGGAGCGCTCATTCTCATTATGAGCAGCCAGGCAGGAAACAACGGAAATGGAAGCCTGATTGGTGACTTGCTTTGTCTCGTTGCGCAAATCAGTTTTTCCATATACCTGACTGTATTCAAGGGATTGTCTCAACGATATTCGGCAGTAACGATTAATAAATGGATGTTCATATATGCTTCAATGTGTTACATTCCGTTCTCCTATTATGATATTTCTACGATTCAATGGACTTCTATTTCCACTGTCGCCATTCTACAGGTACTTTATGTCGTATTAGGAGGTAGTTTCCTCGCGTATCTCTGCATTATGACTGCACAGAGGCTGCTCCGTCCTACGGTAGTCAGTATGTACAATTATATGCAACCCATCGTGGCTACGATTGCGGCAATCGCGATGGGCATCGGAAGTTTCGGCTGGGAGAAAGGGATTGCTATCGCACTTGTATTCCTGGGAGTATATATTGTGACTCAAAGTAAATCGAGAGCTGACTTCGAAAAGATAGGAAAAGAAGTATAAGCCACAACTAACAAAGTAAGCATAACAAGGTGGTAGAAGCAGCTAACACTGCACCAATAAGAGTTTCATAAGGTATTAACTTTAGTCGTTCTTTAAAAGTTAGTTCACAAACGCCGCCAGTGGCATGGAAAAAAGAGCCATGGGGCAAATGATCCAGTACAGTTGCTCCGGAATTTATCATTGCAGCTCCCCATACAGCGGAAATCCCTACTGCTAATATGGTTTCTGCAAAAGAGGCGGATGCAAGAGTACTTCCTGCGGTAGTAGAAGCGGTGGCGGCTGACATCAGCGCCCCTGATACAGGAGCAATCATAACTTCATCAAAGTGTGCTTGCGCCAACAGGTTTAATATCCAGTCTTTTAACGTAGAGTTCTTTATTATTCCGGCAATAGTACCAGTAGCAACCAATAAAATAGCAACAGAAGACATCTTTTGCAGTCCATACTCCATACAAGGCAAAAGATTCTTCCACTGCCTCATACAAAGTAATCCACAAAGACCACCTATGGGCAGCGCAATCAATGGGTCAATAGCAATATCTGCAACAGGACGTAAAGCTAAAAGTATAATCGTTACTATAGGAGCTACCAGACTACTGGCAAGTGACGGAAGTTGCCTATCATCTTGCACTTCCTCCTTTGTCTCACGCATCACCATCAATCGCTTAGGAATAAAGCGCACGATCACAAATACCGTAAACAGTAATCCTAAAAAAGCAGGTAAAAGATTAGCTAACATAACTGATGAAAGATCTGCTCCAAAATTATCAGCTGCAATAATCGTATTGGGATTGGGAGAAATGATATTTCCACATTTTCCTCCTCCTATCATAGCTACTAACAATACAGAAGGAGACAATCCTAATCGTTTACCTATGGAAAGAGCTACAGGAGCAACCGTTATAACAGCGACATCTATAAATACACCGACTGCACAAAGTAACATGGTAGCTAAAGCCAAAGCTCCAAATACTCGTTTCTCGCCTAATGAAGAGATGATAGCATTGGATAAAGTAGCAGCCGCTCCCGTTTTAATAAGAACGCCAGACAACACTCCTGCGGTAAGAATACGAATAATGGCCGGAGTCACGTCTTTTACTCCCTCCGTCATCATTTTTACAGTTTCCACCAGAGGCAATCCACCTAATAAACCACCGACAATAGCTCCGGCTATTAAACTATAAGCTGGAGCTATTTTTTTGATAATCAAAAATACGGATAACATTAATCCGATTAGAGCACCTATTGTTGTCATGAGAAACTCTTGATTTTATTTCTGATTCAGACTGAATTGCTTTATAATACGTATCAATTGGGTTACAGTACGCTCTACATTATCCAACGTAAACTTCTGCTGCATAGCTTTATCCAAAGATACAGGGGCAGGCTGAATAGATAATACAGCAGTAAATCCCATTTTATTCAGTTGTTCAGTAGCTTCGACCCCACCACCCAAAGCAATGACAGGGACATTTTCTTTCCGAGCTTCCTTCAAAATTCCGCCTAACGCTTTACCCATGCCCGTTTGTGCATCCAATTTCCCTTCACCTGTGAAAATAAGATCCGCGCCTTGCAATGCTTCACGAAAATGAAGAATATCCAATATGACATCAATGCCCGACTTTAGCTCTGCCTGTATAAAAGGAAGCAATCCTCCGCCGATACCACCTGCCGCTCCCGCACCTGGAATAAAAGCAATATCCATCTGTTTTTGTCTCTTAATAACCTCGGCATAATGCCGAAGCCCCTCATCCAAACTTATAACATGGTCCGGAGTAGCTCCTTTTTGGGGTGCAAATACATAGGCTGCTCCCTGCAAACCATAGAACGGATTATGAACATCACAGGCCATTGTAAAAGTGGCTTCTTTCAAAGCCGGATGAACAAAGGTTTCATCTATAAACTCAATCGCAGCCAAGTTACTCCCTTTCGGTTCTAATCGTTCTCCCGATTTTTCAAAGAAACGAATACCTAAAGCACTTAATATACCCATGCCAGCATCATTGGTTGCACTGCCGCCAAGTCCTACAATAAATTGACGACACCCGCGGTTCAATGCATCCAAGATCACTTCGCCAGTCCCATAAGAAGTCGTATTCATCGGATTGCGTAAAGGAAATGCGACTAAAGGCAATCCGCTTGCTGATGCCATTTCTAAAATTGCAGTAGCTCCATCTTTTGTTATTCCATAAGAAACTTCCACCGGATTCATTAACGGGTCATGCACCTCACAGAAGATCTTATTCACTTCCAGAGCAGTACAAATGGCCTCGGTAGTTCCTTCACCACCATCAGCTACCGGAAATTCTAATACCTCACAATAAGGCAGTTCTTTCCGGATAGCCTGCCGGGCGTACCGGGCAATATCCAGTGAACCTGCTGATCCTTTGAATGAATCAAATGCTAAAATAATTTTCTTCATACAACCTATATTTACATAACAAATTTATTTAGCAGACCACTTATCCAGCCCCAACTCTAATAACCGGCATTACGCCTTCTAAAGAAGCTCCTTTCGTATTTAATGTTCTTTTGTAAATCCAACCATTATTACAAAGCACATAAAGCACATTCATAGCTTCTCCTCCCCATGCAACAGATACAGGTTTCACATTTCCCGGCATGGATAGAATAGCTTCACTTCTTCCATTATAATCACAGATCTGAATACCATACGCCGTTGCCAGATACGTTCTTCCAAAATTATCACAGATTGCGGATGTCGTTTCTGCCCCATCAGATTGATCCGGCACATGAATATAATAGAATTCCTGCCCATATAGTAAATCCTTATGTTCCTTATTCACCTTATAGCTGAATCCACGCCGCGTGTCATATCCAAAAGCATATAACCAGTTATTGTTGCCACTTAACGCCAATGAATACACACTTTTTAATCCATCTGCCTTTCTTGATAACTCATATTCATTCGACAAATACCAGATTGAAGTAAACAGATCTCCCTGATTCTCTTTTCCAACTATATAGTAACCGCCATCTCTCAAAGCGACAGCGTTGCATGGACATATTTCAGTCTTTATGTTTTTCCGGATATGCCCGTTTTTATCTGCAATGACTAAACCTTTCCGAGATTCATATGCCAACATTTCATTATCTATTCCTATAGCCAGCACCTTTTTATCAATAATCACAGTTTCTCTTTTATCATCAAGCAACTTTGCTCCTTTCTCCGAAGCAACAAGGATTTCTCCTTTATTATTAGAAAGTAAAATAGAGTTATCTTCGATGCCGGACACGACCTGTTCGAAGTTTTTGCCATCCAATAAAACTTGCCTCAACATAGAATTATGTGTTTCCTTTTTGGGTGATGGAGAATTACCCGGATATCCTTTCCAAAGAAAGCGCATTGCATCCGGAAATAATTGAGTTACATTATCATCACAATGATCTGCATTCTCCGTAAATTGATAGGTAAAGTCATAACCTGCAAAATCCATGGCACGCACCATAGCCTGATTAGCACTCCACCAATCACCAAATGAAGTCCACATATCATGTGAACCACTTTGAAAATAAAACCGAATAGGTTTAGGCTCAAATTTATGAACCAATGTAGAATTCGTAAAAGAACCTCTTAATCCGGTCAGCGAACCGCAAGAGCTATAAACACGAGTGAACTCTTCGGTATTCCAGGCAACATTAAAAGCACAGGCAGCACCAGAACTACAACCTGTAATCATCCGGTCATTTTTATTTTTCGATAGTATTATACTTTTCCCTTCGGAAGTCTTCAATGATTCGACAAAAGGCAAAAGTTCCTCTAAAACAAACTGTCCAAAACGTGGAGAAGGAGTATCATATTCGTATGTCCTGTTTGCCCGTGGACTATCCGGGTCAAAATCACCTATGACTTGTCCCGGAGAAGCAGCCACCAATATCATCATTGGGATTTCTTTACTGGATATTAGATTGGACACTACAGTATCCGCTCTATAACTCATTCCATCTTGAAACACACAGACACATGCAGGAGTCTTTCCATCATATTGTGCAGGTACATAGATGTCTACTTCACGTATCGTACCGGGAAATACAACGGACTTATCAAAACGAGCATAAATATGCTCGCCATACTCTACGCCGACTTTTTTCTTACTGTCGGCCGTTAATACATATTTATTCTGTGCCTGACAAAGACAACAGACTAAAAGCAAAAAAAGCATTAATAATTTTTGTATCATAACCCTCTATTTTTTATCGATTAATGACTTTACTCTCTATACACCCAAACAAAATTATGTAAAAAATACCATTATAGCCAACTTGACAAGATATTATTGCACCTTACAATCCAACTTCAACTCACGAATGCCCGGAGCTCAACAATATTCATGTTCACCTAAAATATAATCAGAATAACTTGATTAATTTCTGATATACACCTTAGCCTTATAAATTCCCGGAGTAGCTATCTTCTTACGACTTGCATAAGAATACGTAAAATTTTGCTCTCCCTCTGCTTCCAAAAAGCCTTTAGATGCATTCACTTCTGAAGAGTCATAAAGACGTCCTACGGCGATCAAAGCATAATTATGCCATGTCTCATCACCATTCAATAAACGGGCAGAGCTCCATTCCCCAGCTTCATAACCTCCCTCCCATATCTGTTCAAAATAGCCTATCTTATTGGGATCATTTGCCGAAATAAATACTTTAAAGTTCATCCCTGCAACCAGAAACTCATCTATATCCGTTTGTATAATCAGGCCGTAAGCCGGTTCATTATTCTTTTCATACACCACTTTTAGCGTATAATCCTTAAATGGGAACACTTGTTCCATTTCATCACCATACTTCAATATACCACGCATTTTTCCCGTACCTTGATATCGGATAATTAAAGATTGCAATTCTTGCAACACTTCATACGATTTGATTAGAAGAAAATGTTCACCCTCGTCCTCTATTGCAAATGGAGCAAAACCAATCGCATCATGTTCGGCAAAGGCATAAAAAGCTCTTCCCGGCTCCATAGTAGATTCCGGGATAAGTAAAGGATTATCCGGACGATGATATTCAGCTACTATTCGCTTAAAGTCAGGTAAATAAATATCAGGAGTCAAAATATCAAGGTGACCGGCAGCAGCTTTATAAATGTCAATAACACGCGAAACCGGTCCACCCGTAGGATATCCTCCCGGCAACTGTTCCGGATATTGCACCAGCCATGCATTGACAAACATGGGTAACGGATATTGCTCCTTTCCCACCCTAGCCACCTCATCGATATAGTCAGCGTACTGCCACGCCATAAAGAATTCTTTAGTAAAAGGCGTATCTCCAAACACCTCTTTCCATGTTCCAGCTTTCACCGAGCCCTTGCTTTCCCATATCTCTTTCACATGTTGATTCAACATATCCTTATTATCCTCCAAATAAGTCATCAGCTTTTCTGGAACCTCTTTTTCAAACCCTACTAAAGCTTGTGGACAGTAATCTATCTCCTGAAATACTCCAACCTCGTTCTCCGGTTGGATAAGAATTACCGTACGTTCCTTATCAACCTCCGACAGATATTTCATCAATGCCCCAAACGCTTTTGCATCCGCTTTCCGGGCTTCCCTACAGAAAGGAGAAATCGTTTCAATATTCTTCCCATCCTTATTCTTCACCCGAAAGAAACGTTCCGTATCTTTCTTAACCCAACCCGGCACATAACTCGATTCTCCATTCTTCCAACTGCCAAACCAAAGCAGACAAAGTCTCAAATCATTCTCACGAGCCTTTTGTAACATGACATCAACCAAATGATAATCAAAAATTCCCTCTTCAGGTTCTAACAACTCCCAAGTCACAGCTGCCAACACAGTATTCAGATTCATCGATTTGAGACGTGCCCAAACAGGTTCCATATACTCAACCGTAGAAGACGTGGAATTATGAAGTTCTCCGGCAATCATCAGAAAAGGTTCATCGTTGACCATCAACTGGACTGCTCCTCCATTTTTCTGCAAAAAAGGAATTGTTTCTTCTTTAACCCCTCCCTTATTATCGCATTGTACCATAACAAGGAGAGTAATCACACAAATAATATATGATATAAATTTTCTCATTCCCTAATTATCTCTTTAACGCAGTGTAAACCGCTTCGTTTGTACATCTCTACTATTACAACCAACCATCACATCAAATTCACCCGGTTCATATACATACTCAATATTATAATTATAAAATTTCAGCATTTCCGGAGTAATCCTGAAGCGGACAGTCTTAGACTCACCAGCTTTCAGATATATTTTTTCATATCCTTTCAGTTCTTTCAATGGACGGGTGACACTCCCTACCACATCACGTAAATAAAGCTGAACGATCTCCTTTCCATCCACTGTCCCTTTATTGGTCACAGTGATACTTGCAGTCAAAAACTCCGTATTGTTTATTACTTCCTTATCCAACGATAACTCTCCGTATTCAAACTGTGTATAACTCAATCCATACCCAAAAGGATATAGAGGTTCATACGTCTCATCAATATACCCTGTCCGATACTTTTCTGATGGTTTTTCTTTACTAGGTGCCCTGCCAGTGTGCTTGTAGCTATACGAAATAGGAACCTGTCCTACACTCCGCGGAAAAGTAGCCGTAAGTTTACCACTTGGATTTACATCTCCAAAAAGCACATCCGCTACCGCATTTCCCGCTTCCGTACCCGGAAACCAGACATTTAAAATAGCAGGAACATTTTCCTCTTCCCAAACCAACGTCAACGGCCTGCCCGCAAATAAAACAAGAACCACCGGCTTGCCTGTATCTACCAGTTTCTTAAGCAAGTCTTTCTGGGCATCCGGAATATTTAAATCGACTCTCGACGTACTCTCTCCAGACATTTCAGCCGCTTCTCCCATCACTGCAATTATAATATCCGATTGATTGGCAATATCCAAAGCCTCTCGTTGAAGCTGACTATCTGTCCGTCCGTCACGCGGGAAGCCTTTTCCCCAATGAGAAGCTCTCTTTTCCAATTCTTCATCATACGTGAGATTACTTCCGCGAGCATAATTGATTTCGGCTTTGTCTCCCACAGCTTCCCTTATCCCCTCAAGTACAGATACAGGAGTATCCAGATCCGCGCTCACAGTCCATGTTCCCAACATATTTCTCCGATTATCCGCCAACGGGCCAATAACGGCTATTTTGCCACTCTTTTGAAGAGGCAAAAGCCGCTCCTTATTTTTCAATAAAACAAAACTTTCAGCAGCCATTTCTCTCGCTGCCCGCCGATGTTCGGGAGTGAACAAATCTTTCTTCGCCCTCTCCTCATTGCAATACTTAAACGGATCTTTGAACAATCCTAATTTATATTTGGCAACTAATATACGGCGGCAAGCCGTATTTATCTGTTCTTCCGTAACTTTTCCCTCATCAAAAGATTTCTTCAGCGTGCTCACCAGTCCCTCACTTGCCATGTCCATATCCAAACCGGCAATAAGTGCCCTGGCAGATACTTCCTGCATATTTCCAATACCATGCTCCGTCAATTCACGAACAGCATCCCAATCAGACACTACAAAGCCATCAAATCCCCACTGTCCTCTCAACAAGTCAGTCAAAAGCCATCTATTGGCTGCAGCCGGAATGCCCTCTACTTCATTGAATGCACTCATTGCACTGCCCACTCCCGCTTCTACGGCTACCAGATAAGGTAACATATATTCATTAAACATACGTTGACGACTCATATCAACCGTATTATAATCTTTCCCGGCATCCGGAGCTCCATAAAGAGCAAAATGTTTCACACAAGCCAATATATTGGTATTAGCCGACAAGTCACCCTGATAACCACGCACGTATGCTTTGGCAATCTCACCACCAAGCCACGGATCCTCTCCAGCTCCCTCGGCAATACGCCCCCATCGTGCATCCCGTGTGACATCCACCATCGGACTGAATGTCCAGCAAATCCCATTGGCGCTTGCCTCCACCGCCGAAATACGGGCTGCCTCTTCAACCATATCCATATTCCAGGTTGCCGCCTGCGCCAAAGGAATAGGGAAAATTGTCTTATAACCATGTATCACATCCATCCCAAACAACAACGGAATCTTAAAACGACTATGCTCCAAAGCCAACTGCTGAACTTCCCTGATTTTCTTCACATCCTGAAGATTCAGCAAAGCTCCTACCTCATTCTTTCGTAAGCGCTCACCGGTATTCGTATTCTTTACAGGACCGGTAATAACCGCCCCATCAATATTAGGCATATTCAACTGACCTATTTTTTCCTCAATAGTCATTTTACTCATCAGGTTATCTACAAACTTATTCATCTTAGACTCCTGTGAACTCTGTGCCATCATACCACAAACAGGTATCATAGCCAATATCAATACTAAAAATCGTTTCATATCATTTTGTTTTTCCTGATTATTCATTTTGTTATTTCCGTTCCATATATTAGTTTCCCGGTGGTATTATACACCCTGTTTGATGCATCAAACACTATCGGAGCACAGTCAAAAGTCTGGTCATCGGTGCGCAAATGTATCTCCGTATTCTTTATTATTCCCTCATTGGCAGGTTTTCCCACGCCAAAAACCTTACCGACATAATCTCCATCCGTACTCCAGTTATTCCCCTCGATATAACAACTATCTATTACACAACCTTTATTGATTCCTGCCCAACTATCACCATAATACAATACAGCAGGACCTTCATTATTGATAAACCTACATTTACGAACCACCACATCATGTACATCCGCTTCAAAATCAAATCCCTGCCCATCCGGACTTTTCCCCTTAATGGTATTCGAGAACGTGCAGTTTTCCACCAAATAGTTGTGTACTCTGGCGCATTGGAATGCAGCTACTCCCCACCACATACCTATACCCTCATAACCAGTCTCATTGATTATAATATTTTCGGCCGTACCGCCCGTGATACAATACAGCATTACCCCTCCCGTACGGTATGAACGCTGTACATCACAATCCGAGATATTTACATTTAGAAAAGCCTTTGCCGATATCAAATCGTGTCCATGACGTCTCCATTCACCGGTATCATCATAGTCTCTTCCTATCACTTCAATTCCCACATCACAACGATCAAATTTACATTTCGTAATAGTAATATCCGAAAGCAATGTTCGCCCTCCAAAAGCATCCGCTCCACAGATACTGACTCCCATTCCATAAATCAAATCCGGAGTAACGGGACGTCCGTTCCGTCCACCGCCAATCGGCTCATCCTTATCTGTTATATCATGAAAGTAGCAATCTTCAATCCATATATATTCGTGGTTATACGTGTTTTCCTCCCAAACCACTATTCCTCCATAACAGTCGGAAACTTCCAGACCTTTTATTTTATATCCGGCATCATTCACAATCCTTATTCCATAAATAGCATCATGTCCGGGCTTTATATGAGGCCGTGCCCCTTTCCCATAAGAAGAGATAACAATCGGATTTTCCGGCCTGCCACTCCCTACCGGAAACAAAGACTCTTTCAACCATATATCACCCGCCCTCAATAAAAGGCTATCACCCGGAAAGAGTCTTAGCTGCGATGCTTTTGCCAGTGTTTTAAATGCACGTTTCGGAGTCAGTCCGTCATTGGAGTCATCCCCCGTACTCGAACTTACATAATATTTACGTTGTCCTGCTGAAGCCTGCTGATTAATAGTAAAAGCCTGATGCCCAGACACAAGCGGATAATTCTGACCTTTCCATACAAAAGTTCCTTTAATGTTTTCCGGCAAATCTACCGTAGCAATCAACTTTCCTTTTTTATCCACCTCATAGTTCACTGCAATATCTCCCAAAGGATGAGGAACGGTTCCTGAAACTTTCTTCAATGTCCCCAAATTAGGAGCAATACGTACCTTGCCAAAACCTGGCGCATCAGAATCAATCCCCAATACAACACGATAAAACTCGATGTTAGGGCTCGCTCCCCAAGCATGACAATCAGAACGGGAGGGCTCAGGACGTTCCGCCCATGTAGTCAATCCCAATGCCATTTGTTCTTTCCATACTCCCAGATGCTCCAGCAGTTCATCCCCCAAACCCGCCTTGTTTAAAGCCTGATTCAAATAATAGCGAAAATAGATAGTAACCTGTATTAAATCAATACCAGTCAACACAGAATGCATCACCTGCCGGGCTTCATCTCCTGTAATCACCCCTGCCAATACTGCCAACGAATTCACATGTTGAGAGAAACTATTGTGTTTATACGTATCAGCAAACAATCCACGAGAAACATCCCAATATTTTTTCCGTATGGCAACTTTTACAGCCGATGCTATCTTCGCATAATGTTCTCCCATAGCCGGAAGTCCGAATGCCTTTTCCATTTTGACAACAGACTCTAATGTAAGAAGATACATCAAATCCTGTAAAGCAGAGTTTCCATCCTTTTCGCGCACAGGCTCTCCATTAGGAAACCCTTCCGCCCAATCTGCAAAAAACCAATAAGGTACATACCCCAATGTATGATCTGGTTTCAACCATTGTTCATACCAGGCCAATATAGTACGATAAGCAGGCAGTAATGTTTTCAAATATGCCTCATCCCCCCTATACATCCAGTAATCATACCCCATTCCTATCCACCAAAGTGAAAACGAAGATATAAATTGATGAGAATTGGTAGGATACCGTCCCATCGTTATTCCATCTGCTACAATCGACTGCCGCCCCTGTTCCAATGCATTCTTCACCATACAAGTATCATGCGTATTATACAATGTTATCATTGCCTGAATACGTGTATCTCCCAAATATTGCAGTTGCTCATAATAAGGACAATCCATGTAGGTTTCATTCGCACACAGCCTGGCTGTTCTCCATCCTATCTCCAATATATTCTCCAGATATTCATTCTCCGGTGCCACAAAACGGGCTTCTCTTACAAACGGATAAGCCGAATAAGTGCTATACAGATCCTCAATGACAAGAGGTTCATTTTTCGTCTCAATCCGTACATCCACATATCTCCAAGTACGCCACCACAAATTAGTATACTCCCTGTCATTCCCACCGTCACATATTATTTTATCCTCGTAACCTACAAACATTTTTCCATCCAACTCATTCCTGTTGTCTTTAGCACCTGTAGCGGGATTCGAATAATAGGCCTCCGTGTAACCCAAACGAACTTCCGTCCCTCTTCCCCCGCTAAAAAACATCGACAAATAACCGGTAGTCAGTTGTCCCTGATCCAATATCAAATGAATTTTGCTATTTGCCGGAACAGTAAATGCCTGTTTTTGAGATGGAAATTTTCCGGGTAACCTAACTCCATCCGCTTTTCTAACTTCAGAGAAACGCTCCACTTTATAATCCATTGGCGGTATCGGAGTGGGAACCAAAAGACGTCCCGGATAATCTGCTCCCCCTTTCATGGAACCAGCTAATTCCTGCCGCGCCTTTACCCAACCGGAATCATCATAATCCGATTGTTCCCATCCCCAGGGATATGATGCTGCATCCAACAATTCTCCGGGACCAGCCACATAATATCCGCAAACGGGAGTTTCCCAAGTACTGTATCCTCCATTTTTGATACAAACCCACGTATCGTTTGTATTAACAACAGCTTCCGCCGCCGTATTACCTTGCACTATAAAACCTGTCCGATTGAAACTCATTTGTGCCAAAGGCTTTTTATCACCATAATTCCAAACCACAGCGGCCAGCACATTCTTTCCCTGCCTCAAACAGGAAGACAGATCGACAGTCTCAAAATTCCAATTAAATACATTTCCTCTGGCAGGTCCCAACGATACTAAACTTCCATTTATATACAACTTATACCGGTTGTCAGCAGAAACATGTACCCAGAAATGCTGTGGAAGCGTATCCAACTCAAAAGTCTTCCGGAAGTGATATACTCCATAAATATCCGCAGGCTCATCAGGCATAGAAATCCAACGTGCCGGCCACTGCCCCATATACAATGCAGGATTCACCTTTTCACCCTGATATCCCGGCAACCGAATTTGTCCACAGAGCGGAAAGTGCATTATTATCAATAACAGTGTTACAAGTGTACGGTTTATCATACTATTTTACATTTCAATCATTAAACATTGTAATTGAAAAGACAACAGGATCAGTGGCAGACTCATCATATATGAGCCTGCCCACTTATTCCCAATCATTTAATCAGCTACCTATTGAAAAAAGATCCCAGCTAAAGAGGACAAACGATTAAATTATCGAACAATGCCATTCCTGAATGACCATTAGCCAAACCAACAGTACCTTTAGAGAAGGCAGCATCTGTCAATGTCCCCATCAAATTTCCATCCATATATACCTGAATAGAAGAATCTTTCAACTCTATCCTTATCTTATAAGCTGTCTCTTTCAGCATACTATAACATGGATAACTAGCCAACGGAGAAGTATTTTCAGTACCGTTTACCACTTTATAAATATCAATTGTACTCCGGTAATTACGAAGCAAATTAACTTTTGCAATATAATAGTTCTTTCCACTATCGTCAGCACAGAACACCAATCCCGGAATGGCAACCTCCGACTTACAAGTTACTTCTGCCTCAAGGAAATAATTTTTCCAGTCACTTCCTCCTTTTGCAAAAACAACCCTATTATTCTCGACGGATAACTTGCCACTGGTTACTGAACTACCTGCCGCATTATCTTTCCATTTTGATAAATCAGAGCCAAATCGCTCCTCAAACATAGGATTAGTGCGTGACGGACCACCACTGTATATTAACTTTCCGGCAGCATCATAAACCCTGTTAGACTCATCAAAAGCCAAAGGATAAGAATAAAAAGTAGTTGCTTTATTTCCCATGTGAATTTCAGAATTCTTCACGATGCCGCTATTAGCGGGATATCCTATATTAAAAATACGATTATCATCCACTCTATTGTTACCTTCAAAATAGCAATCATCCACCACATTACCCGCATTAGCTCCCGGCCAAGTTCCACCAAAACACAATAACCCTGCAGCATCATTATTAAGGAATCTGCATTTACGAACCGTCACGTTCTGGTTGTCCGACTCAAAGTCAAACCCTTGTCCGTCGGGACTGCTGCCCTTTATCGTATTAGAGAATGTACAATTTTCAATCAAGGAATCACTAACACGGGACACTTGGAACCCAGCCACTCCCCAATACATGCCGACTCCCTGATATCCGGTTTCGTCAACCAGCAAATCACGGGCATCCAGTTTACTCACACAACTGATACAAATTCCTCCAGTACGATAAGAACGGGTAACATCACAATTGGTTATTTTCACATCATAAAAACTGTTCGATGTCGTTTTATCTTTTCCATGATAGTTCCACTTTCCTGAAAAATCATGATCGCGGGAAATAAACTGAATACCAACATCACAACGGTCTATCTTCGTATTACGGATGGTGATATCCTCACAAATCCGGCTATTACCGTAAGCGTCAGAACCATTAATACAAATACCTGAAGCCATTACCAGATCCACAGGCATTTTCTGATCCCATCCACCACCCCATCCGGTAGTAGTTCCTGTTACCTGATGCACATAACAATCCTCAATCAGAATATACTTGTGGTTATACGTATTCTCATACCAGAATACAATCCCACCATAACAATTCATTATTTCCAATCCACGAATTTCATACCCGCTTCCATTCACAATCCGGATACCATATATCGTATTGTTACTATATCCCGGACTGATAATAGGCTTGGCCCCTGTTCCATACGTTCCAATCACAATCGGCTTTTCTCTCGTTCCGCTTCCTTTGGGCATCAACATTTGCCTTTGCCATACGTCGCTTGCACGCAACAGCAACTTACTTCCCGGTTTCAGTTCCAATTGAGAAACTTTAGTCAATGTCTTGAAGGGCGTATCTTCACTTAATCCGTCATTTTCGTCATTTCCCCGGCTAGAACTTATATAATAAGTTTTTCCATCAGCAGCTGATATTATATATGGAGCCGAATAACCAACTGATGTTCCTTTATCTCCCTCCACGGTAGCTTTTACTTTATATTCACCTTCGGATAAAGTTGAAGATAATTTTAAAACAAAAGCAGCCTTATTATCTGTCAGCTTTCCTGTTTGTTTTACCGGAGTTTCTAACGAGTGTCCATCTTCAGCTGCAACCAATTCTATCGTAACACCTGCATTATCCTTCACCTGTTCAGTTTCAACATCAACGCTAACTTCCACCTGTTCGCCCACCACAGAAAAATAAGAGCCCAATCTCACAGATGATACTGATTGTACACGCTTGTAAACTTCGATTTCAGCTAATTGCAAGATATAAGTATCTTTATATCCCGTCCATTCATTATTCGCAGAATAAAGATTTGTAGCGACCAGACGAACAAATTTTGCATTCACATCAGCAAAGGTATACTTACGAGGCAATGCATCTGTTACTTCTGTATGATTTTCTCCAGTAGCTACTATATTCCATTGTTTACCATCAACAGATGTCTGCAAGGTAAAGTCTACAGGAAAACCAGCATGAATGCCATCGTAGCGGGGATACACCCAAATAGAGTTTATCTCCGATTCCTTGGTTAACTCAATCTGAACCCATTCTGTATGATTCTCCGTAGAACCGACGCTACTATAATACCCTTGATTCTCGGCAGCCTCAATTTTTCCGTCAATAAGATAGAAAGGGGCTCGTCCTGAATCAAAACTGGAAGCGGTAGCCACACCGCCCAATGCTAAATTCTTCACATCGGGCACTTCTTCAACGGGTGGCTCCGGCGTTGGTTCCGGTGCAGGTTCAACCATATCGTTATCCGAACAAGACAGAACTTGCAGCGAAATCAACACTAGAAACATAAAATTCAAGATTCTATTTATCATATTTTTCTAATTAACAACATTGGTATTGTAAACACAGAGCTCTGCAAATTGCATCAGGTACACATCTTGCCAACCTGTCCACATATTATTATCTGAAAATAACTTAGTAGCTATTATCTTGACATATCCACCATGCACAGTTTCAAACTTAAAAATTTCCGGCGTTGGAGTTTCGGGAGTATATGCAGGAACTGGATAATCTGTTTTTGACACAACCTCTTTCCACTCCTCTCCATCTACCGATACCATTATCCTAAAATCAATAGGAAAACCATCTACCCCTTCTCCACCATATTTAGGATACAACCATACTTCATTAAAATCATCTTCACGCGTCAGCTTCACATTCACCCATTGAGATTCACTAGATGATGAAGAGCGTGTACCGAAGTAAGTCGTGTTGCTATCCGCGAAATTTCCATCAACCAAGAACTGAACCCCATGCCCATCTTCTTCACTAATAGCCTGAACAAATCCTCCTAATGCAAGATTAGGTTCATTCGGGTCTGGCTCCGGCTCTGGTTCCGGGTCAGGATCAACACCTGTTTCATCATTTAAATAGACCTCTATTTCCTTCAACTGTATATAATATACATCTTTATCACCCGTCCACATATTATTAGCTATAGCGAGTTTAGTGGCAGTCAATCTCACATACAAAGCAACCACAGGATCAAAATCAAACTTCTGCGGATCAGCAGTCGCTGCTTCATAACCCGTTTTCTCCACAACAGAAGTCCATGTTTTAGCATCGGTAGAAACCTCCAGCTTAAATTCTTTAGGAAAGCCCTCATTTGCAGCTCTCGGATAAAGCCAGATAGAGTTAATCTTTTGTTTCTGTATCAGTTTTATCTGTACCCATTCTTCATGGTCCACACCAGTCTGATAAGTTCCGAAATATTCTTCATTTCCCTGAATTAAACCATTAATCAACAATGCAGCGCCATGATCGCCATCCTGCTCACTCCCCGACAAAGCAATTCCTCCTTTTGCCAAATTCTCATTTACTTTCTCCACCACATCACCGTCATCGCCATCTCCATTATTGTCCACATCCTGATAAATCTCACCGGGAAAATATCTGTCTTCCGAACAACTTGAAATATAACAAGCACAGAATAACAGAAATACTATATATGCTATCTTTTTCATATTATATTCATTTAAAATTAAAACAATTACCAGCCCTCATTCTGATCAAGTTTCGGATTCAGATCCCTTTCCACTTCCGGTATAGGCCACAAATAAAATTTCTCCGGGAAAGAACGAGTAAATAATTTTTCACCTGTAAACTGATACACATCATGATTCAACCCAAAAACAGGATCATTGGTATGTGCAGTTCTCCAACGTCTTACATCAAAGAACAAGTGTCCCTCTCCGGGAAACTCATGAAAACGTTCCATTCTGATGGCTTTACGCATAGCCGTTTTATCCAATCCGGACAGTTCGTTCAATCCCGCTCTTTTCCTAACCCGATTCACCGCATCATAAATATCATCATCGGGTGCTGCCAATTCTTCATTCTTAGCTTCGGCATACATTAGTAATACATCAGCAAAACGAATCAGCGGTATATCTGTCGGTCCCTGATAAGCCCAATATCCCTCATCACCAACACAAACAAATTTACGCCATGAATAAGTAGCAAAATCATTGAAAGTCACTCCTAATGCTTGCGGGTCATCATTGACATGCGCTTCATAAGGCCAATACACTTTAAAATATTTACTATCCTTTCCATAATAGGTAGCAGAAGGCAAAATCATATTTACGCTAATACGTTTATCCAGTCCTTTAGGAGAATTGATAACATCATCATACCACTGTATCAAATCATTACCAAAAGTCACTTCATCCTGATAATCGCTTCTTTTAGGCCGTGTGCTCAAATCAATAGGACTTCCATCAGCATACGTACTGGTTTCAAAAGGAATATGTGATCCTAAACTGTAAGATTCTCCGTTTATAAAAGAGGAACGGTTTCCATACCAACTATCATAAGCTGTACCATAACCAATCTGTGCTATAAATGACAATGCATAAATATATTCAGTATTTCTTTCGTATTTCCAATCGAAAAGCTTCGCATAATCTTCAACCAAATCATACTTATAAGGTTCTTCCATCAGCTTGTGCAATTCCACAGTTGCATCTCCCCAACGCTGATCGTAAAGATAGGTACGCCCCAGCATTGCGACTGCTGCACCTTTCGTAATTCTACCGTTTTCAGAATCACCATATTCCAATGGCAAACGTTCAATTGCATCTTTGAAATCCTCTATCACAAAATCCCTCACCTGATCTGCTGTATTACGGGGTAAATATGTATCAGTGGGTTGAGTTGGTTTATCTAAAATAATAACACCACCATAAAGCTGCCAAAGCATGAAATAAGAAAATCCTCTAAGAAAACGAGCTTCCCCAATCATTCTTTCCCGAAGTTCTGGAGTGATATTGGGATTATCCGTCAGATTTGCAATAGCGTCATTAGCAGCATTAATCACCTTATAATACTCCACATAAGCTGACAAGAAAATGCCATCACGAGTAGTAGCTGTGCCCATCTCAATGTTAGAATTACGGAAATAATCGTATCCATCAGGACCAAAACAAGTAAAATGATAGCAATATCCCTGCATCGCCCATCCATTCTTAGTCAGTTTATAAACGCCATTCAATTGCATGTTCGCATTAGCATCCGAAGTCCACACTGTACTACCCGACAAATCATTATACGGCGAACGATCTAAGAAGTCCGTACAGCCAGTCAACAAAAGAGCAAAAACCGATATAATATAAAATATTGATTTCATAACTAATTAAAATTTAATGTTAACACCTAAAGATACAGTTTTCAATATAGGATAACCCACATCTCCATTCATTTCCGGATCCATTCCCGGATAAGAAGTGATTGTGAAATAATTCTCCAAATTACAATAAGCTCTGATACGCACTTTAGGAATCAAATTCTTGGGTAGAGTATAACCCAGCTGAAGTGTCTTCAATCTTAAGAAACTGGCGTCATACAGATAATAATCGGACACTTGATTATTTTTCTCATTACTTGCATAAAGTTTAGGTATATTAGTATTCCGATTTGTTTCCGACCATTGATTTTGAAACTTCTTCAAGAATAGACGTTCTGTGTCCGCATTTGTCAGACTGAAAATTCCTGTACTAAGATATCGATCCCATCCTGCCACTCCTGAAAACAAGGCACTAAGATCAAAATTCTTATAAGAAAAAGCGATTGAACCACCAAATGTGAATAAAGGAAGCGGCTGTCCTTTGAGAACTCGGTCTTTATCATCTATTCTCTTGTCGTTATTCAAATCTTTATACAAGAAGTCACCAGGTTCAGGACGAGACGGTGAAAAAGTCCATCCCTCACTCACCAACTTGTCAATTTCGGCTTTGTCCTGTACAATATGATCTATTTCTCTCATATAGAATTTCCCAATAGGTTGTCCTTCGGTCCATACAGTAGCTCCATTGATTTCAAGATAATCGCCCTTATAATCTATTATTTCATTACGATTGTATGCTCCATTTACAGAAACTGCAAATCCTAAATCACCAAAATTCTTATTATAAGAAGCAGAAAACTCAAAACCTCTGTTACGAACTTTTGCACTATTTATCATCGGAGCTCCCAAACCACCATTTACATACGGAATAGGATTTCGATACAAAATACCATGCGTCAGCTTGTTATAATAATCAAATGTTAAAGAAAGGCTTCCAAATAAGTTCACATCTAATCCCAAGTCAACGACATCCGTCTTTTCCCAAGAAATATCCCGATTCGCAATTGCTGTAGTCCATACTCCTTGCTGAATAGCATCACCAAAAGAAGTATTTGCAGGACTATATACATTCTGCCAGTCATAATTACCAATGCCATTATTACCCAAACGTCCCCACGAAGCTCTGATTTTTAAATTATCAACAATTGGTTTAAGGTCTTCCCAAAAAGCTTCTTCTGATATTCTCCATGCGGCAGAGAAAGAAGGGAAAGTTCCCCAACGATTTCCCGGTGCGAAACGAGATGAACCGTCCATGCGTACATTAGCTTCAAACAGATATTTACCGGCATAATCATAATTTATACGCCCGAAATAAGACCTCATGGCATAGTCGTCCTTTCCACCATCCGAACTCTGCAAATCAGAAGCAGCGGTCAATACCGGAGTAGAAAGACTTATCAAGCCTGCCTTGCGAGCATTAAACCACCAGCTTTTACAATATTCCTGATTATATCCAACCAGTACACCTACATTATGTTTCTTAGCAATCGTTGTATTATAAGTTGCAAATAAATCAATCACATATCTATCACTATTACTATCCATATTGGTTATAATCCCCTGTCTTCCTGTAGTTATCTGTTGATCCAAACGGAAATCCCAACGCGGAGAATCTGTGTCGACTATATTTTCTTTGTAGTTATAAAGATCTCTAAAATAGCTTGCATTGATAACCAAACCTTTCATAGGAGTCAACACCGCAAATACTTTACCAGTGAAACGGCGCTTATTTTTTTCACCTTGTAGAGCTTCCAATATCCACAACGGATTATTTTTATCTCCCGTTCCTGTCTGCCCTGTACCATACCTTCCGTCCGGATGGCGAGGAACCATACCCGGTGTTGTAGAATAGAACCATTCCAAAGCTCCATTTATATTACCAGCATCATTCACACCTAGCATGCCTGATACGTTTACACCTACCTTCAACCAATCATTTACTATAAAATCTGTATTGGTTCTCAAATTTACGACTTTATAAGAAGTATTATTCATCAAACCATCATTGTTCTGAAAATTGACAGAGGTATATGAAGAAACCTTGTTATTTCCACCTCTCAAAGATATTTGATGGGTTTGCACCATATTGGTATTCAACAGTACATCCCACCAATCCGTATTCGGATATTTTATTGGATCAACCTTTGACTGTTCTCTCCATAAATTTATAAAATCATCTCTGTACAATTCTCCTCTCTGCGAGTTCCTTGCCACCTGATTACATAAATCCATATAATCAGCAGTATTGCTTACCAATTCAGGAAGTTTTGTCGCCCCATTCCAGCCTACACTCCCACTATATTCAAGTTCTATCTTCCCGTTTGTATTCTCACCTGTTTTAGTTGTTATAAGAATAACACCGTTAGAAGCTCTGGAACCGTAAATAGCAGCAGATGCGGCATCTTTCAAAACAGTTACAGAAGCAATATCATTGGCACTAATTTGTCCGATTTCGCCAGGTTGTCCATCAATTAAAATCAACGGGTCCTGACCGGCATTTAGGGAGCCGACCCCTCTTAGACGTAAAGTAGCTCCATCCGCTCCGGGAATACCTGAACCTTGTCTCACATTCAAACCGGGCATCGTACCAGATAAGGCACTAGAAACATTAGTGATAGTTCGGGAACTTGTCAAATCATTATCAAAGTTTACATTAGCTACGGAACCTGTCAGGTTTACTTTTTTCTGTACACCATAACCAACTACCACCACTTCATCCAACATCGCCATATTTTCGATCAAAGTGATTGTCAGAGGTTTATTTCCGTCAGTCTTGATTTCCTGCTTTTTATAACCGATATAAGAAACGTCCAACCACACCTCTTTTCCGGCTTCGACATACAATACAAAGTTCCCATCAACATCGCTGACTGTTCCCACACTGACACCTCTAACAGCAATCGTTGCGCCAATAATGGGTTCTCCATTAACATCTACCACCTTTCCGGTTATTTTCTTCTGATTTTCCGTTTTAAGCAATTGCTTGTTAGATAAAATAATGCTTTTATCCAGTACTGAGTAGGCTACATCCGTATTTTTGAAAAGTTCGTCTAGTATTTTAAAGACATTCTGCTTATTAGCCGTTATAGACACACGTCTGTGGACATCCACTTGTTTACTGTTATAGAAAAATACAAATTCAGTTTGTGCCTCTATTTTATTCAAGACACTTTCAACAGTTTGATTCTCCACATTCAATTCCAAAATTGTGTTTTGAGCATAGGTATTCGCTGCGCTGATACATCCCACGGAGATGCACAACATAATAATTAATAATCTCATAGGCAGTGGAATTTTATTTAAGGTTACGCATAGTAACTTTCCTATCCAAAAAAATTGGATACTACAATGTTTTTGCATAAATTTGCTGGACTTTTAAATTTAAAAATAAAGTTAACTGCACTTGTCTGCAAACAAGTTGGTTTAATGAATTTTTATATGGGGAAAAATACTGCAATATTTTTTCCCATATTTTTGTTTTAAGGCGGATGTGTTTTCATATCATAGTCTTTTTTAGTTAATAAATTTCGATAACGCTCTTTCCTTTTACGACTTCTTCTCCTTTCCTGGTGGTTTCAATATACTTATATTTTATTCCTGAAGCTATTTTAAAATGTTCCAGAATCCTATCCAAACGCTGATCTATAAAAGTACCGGTAAAGCAATACTCTTTCAACAATGAGTTTGTAAGCTGAAAGTCAACTTCAAATCGCTTGCTTAAAATCCTTAAAGCATCTTCAATCGGAGTGTCGCGGAAAATAATCTTTCCGCTTTTCCATGCTATATCCGATTCGATGGAAGTATCCGTACATACCAACTTTTCACTCCCGAAGTCATATACCACTTTCTGCCCAGGAATCATCATATGCACCGTCTCCTGACCTTGTTGGCGGCAATGGAAGTTCACTTTACCCGTTACCAGACTGGCCGCTACGAAATCGTCTTTCGGATAAGCATCCACATTAAATTCCGTACCTAAAACTTCCAGTTGCACATTATCTCCCACGTTAACCAGAAATCGCCTTCCGGCATCCTTCCTTACTGAAAAATAAGCTTCGCCCTCCAGTTCGACTTGTCGGTCACTCTCGGTAAAACGAACCGGATATTTCAAATAGGAAGCAGAGTTCAGCCACACTTGAGAGCCATCCGGTAAAGTAATCTGCGAAATCATTCCGGGATTTGCACGGATCTCAACATACTGGTCTACATCGGCATCCTGACTGAAAAAGAAATAAAGAGAAGAGATTAGCAATGGGATGGACAAAATAGCTGCAACTCTCATTGTCCATTCCCACCAACCTCTTTTCATCCGTTTAGACAATCTCTTATCAACCTTTACTAATGCCTTTTTTGCATCTACCTGACTCAAAGTTTGTACAACATCGGTTGCACGATATAGGTATAATATCTGTTTGGCAGTTTTCCTGTTTTCTTCAGAGAGAGAAATCCAAGTTTCTACCTGTTCTTTTTCTTCGTTCTCCAATACTCCGGAAAAATACCGGAGTAACATGGCTTCATCCATTGCTATATTTAATTCTCTATTCATTTTTCCCTGTTTTACTAATATGACTGGAAACTCGCGATAGTTCCTAAACGAAAATGCAACTTTTTTTAGAAAAAGCTGCATTATTTATTTTAAACCACTGGAAATCAATACAATTTATTTAAAAAGGAAATAAGGGAAAATAGCTGCAATCAGTGGCAAATAATCTTTGAGTTCTGTTCGAAGAATCTTCAAAGCCTGCTGAATACGATAATCTACAATCTTGGTAGATACATTCAGCTCCTGCGCTATTTCCTTATAGGTTTTATCTTGATAACGACTCATTTCAAAAGCAACACGATATGTTTCCGGTAACTGTGCGACTGTTCTTTCTATTTTCGTCATCAATTCTTCGGCAATATAAAAATCAGGATCTTCAAAAGTCCCCTGCATTTCTGTTGCCAATACATGTTCGCAGAAACGTTTTTTAGTATAGTTCTTATCAATCAATGCCAGACATTTGTTTTTGACAGACTTGAATAAATAACTTCTTAGAGAAACTTCTATCACCTGAAACGATCTGTTTTCCCATAACCAGACCATTATGTCCTGAACGATCTCTTCCGCATCTTCCATGGACACATAATATTTGCCAAAAGCACATAGCACAGGGTAATATTTCAAAAACAAGGTATTAAAGGCTTCCCTATCCCCTTTTTTCATTTGAGAATAAAGCTCAAAATCTTCTGTCATCACCAATTTATCCATCTAGTTTTTACGATTTTAAGGAATTAACCATGCTATTACATGACGGCAAATATAGGCAATAAAATATTAAATGGGATACCTTTACCACATTTTTCAATTCAGATATCAATTAATGAAGGGCAGCCAAACGAACGTAGCGTGCTTCCCGGTAATCTTATTTCAAATCCTCAAAATAAGTATCGAGCAGACTTCTTGCAGCTATAAACGAAGTCAGGTTACCTTTCAATACCTGCTGTTCTTTTTCTAAAAGCATTGTTTCAATCTTCGGATTATGATAAAAGCTGTCACGAAGTTGTTCATTAATGCTTTCATACATCCAGTATTTACTTTGTTCGTTGCGGCGATATTCAAAATAGCCGTTTTCTTTCACGAAGTCAATGTATTCGTAAATCATGTCCCAGACCTCCTTCACTCCCAGGTTATAAAAGCCGGAGTAAGTCAATACTTTGGGAGTCCATCCGGATTCAGGCGCAGGAAACAGATGCAATGCATTACGGAATTGAGTGGCAGCCAACTTGGCACGTTCCAGATTATCTCCATCGGCCTTATTGATAACGATGCCGTCCGCCATTTCCATAATACCACGCTTAATCCCTTGCAGTTCATCGCCCGTACCGGACAACTGAATCAACAGGAAGAAATCAACCATCGAGTGAACAGCCGTTTCGCTCTGTCCCACTCCTACGGTCTCCACAAAAATCTTATCGAATCCGGCAGCCTCACAAAGAATAATCGTTTCACGTGTTTTGCGTGCCACTCCTCCCAAAGAACCGGCTGACGGACTAGGGCGGATGAACGATTTAGGATGTACGGAAAGCTGCTCCATACGGGTTTTATCTCCCAAAATACTGCCTTTACTACGCTCACTGCTAGGGTCGATGGTCAATACCGCCAGTTTGCCCCCCTTTTCGAGCACGTGCAGACCGAATACATCTATGGATGTACTCTTTCCCGCACCGGGAACGCCGCTAATACCAATCCGGATCGAATTTCCGGAAAATGGCAGACATTTCTCAATGATTTCTTGTGAGACAGCCTGATGTTCAGGCTTTACGCTTTCAACCAATGTCACAGCCTGACTCAATATAGTGACATCACCTTTTACGATACCTTCTACAAACTCTGCTACTGAAAGCTGGCGTTTCTTAGGTTTCCGCTTTAAGTAGGGATTCACAGATGAGGGTTGCTCAATGCCTTTATTGACAACAAGCCCCTTATATTCTTCACTATTTTCAGGATGTTCCATAATCATAGGATTTAGCGTTTGATATTGATTTCGACTTTCGGGCGTAACGGATCATTTGTTATCATCAGGATACGTAAATGATGCTTCTTATTACCTACGTCACGCTTACGAATAGTTACTTTGAGCTTCGTCATTCCATCCGGAGGAAGGACTGTCTTCTTCAGGCTCACTCCTACCGATGAATTGAATACCTGCAACTTACTGATGACTAACGGAGTCTTTCCGGAATTAGCTATCAATATATCATGGCTTACCTTATTCTTCTTTATCAACGGGATACTAAGATCAATATCCGTTTCCGAAATGTGCATGGCAGGAGCGTTCAAAGAATCTTTTTCCGTCATACGTGAGAAGTCGGGAAGAAGAATGGCCGAAACCGGTATTTCATTATCTTCGCTCACCTTATCACCGGAGAAACGGGAAAGGTAGACAGAAGTCTGTGTCAATCCGTAATCTTTTAGCTGGCTTGCATCCAGCGTCAGTTTGATAGTTCCTTTCTTGCCTTTCAACAAGACTTTGGGTTCCGCTTCCATTTTCAGATAAGGAGGCAGATGCATCAATACCGGTTCGTAAGGACGATCCGAAAGATTGGCGATATCAAAGGTCAATGAAGGCTGCTGTCCGCGATAGACATCGGGGAAAGCAAACTCATCACGATCTAAACGAATATTTCCGATTGTATAAGGAAGTAGCTTTGTATAATCTTTTATTTCCTGCACTACTTCACCGGTAAACTTCAGATAGACCAAGCTCGGACTGGCATTGCTATATATTCCTATCGACTTTTCAAAATGTCCTAACGCTTTTGCGTCAAAAGAAGCTTTTACGACTCCTTTTCCTCCCGGAGCAATCGGTTCTTTGGTCCAGTCGGCCACGGCACAGGCACAAGAGGTTGTGACGTTGGTCAGTACCAATGGCTGGTTTCCCGTGTTAGTGATGGTATATTCCACTGTCACCGGACGTTTCCACTCAATTTGTCCGAAGTTATGTGTCTCTTTATTTGAAGAGATACGAGGTTGGGCAACGGCTGCCAAAGCGACAGTAAGTAAAGATAATATAGATAGTAAACTACGTTTCATGCGATATTTTTTATTTTGGTGCACAAATGTAGGGGTTTTAGATGAGTTTTTCACCACAGATTACACAGATTAACACAGATTGGGAAAAGACTTTACTTAATAGCAGTCCTTGTAAGCCCCTGTTTATAAGAAAAAAGTTCCTCACCGACGAAGGATGCCTTCATCGGTGAGGAACGCCTCGCTCGTCGGTGAGAATAAAAATCCCCTGCCGGAACTATTTAATAATAATTGTCATCGAAGCAGAATGCGAAGCGTATTCCGGTGCATAAGCACACTGCATAGTTGCCAAACCTGTTTCGTAAGTTCCTGCACGACTGACACGGTAACTATATTCCAACACGTATACACCCTTTCCTAAATGATCGAAGAAGAAATTAGTCGATGCATCTTTGATGTCTACGTAATAGCCAAGCCCGTTGTTCCAACGATAACCGGAGATACTGCCGATCGGTTCGAAACAAGCGCCCCGCTGATCTTTCAACTGTACAAAGTCCATCGGACGGTCTACGCGGATGCTCAAACGGGAAACGACTTTATCACCTACCTGAAGAACCGTTTTGGCAGTAATAGGCTGTAATTGAGGCACGTTATTCATCGTACGCTCCACATACAACTGTTTCTCAACATTCAGGTCGCCGCCCTGTTGTTTCACATCACTGACAGGAGATTCAAATTCTGCATACACAGCTCCCCAAGCAATACCCGGATTTCTCTTTTCCACTTCAATCTTGCGGGCATCCACCACATTCTTCTGTGTGAAAGAACGTTTGATATATCCCAATCCAGGAACAGTCGTTTTACTTGGACTAACAGTTTCCAGCACTTCATTAGCAATCACAATCCGTACATCTCCCTGATTGTCGAGTAAATTAGCGCCCTTCATCAGCAATGCAAATACCGCATCGGCAGTAGCTACCGGAGAATTCCACTGTTGTGTCTGCTTTTGCTTCAACAACCAAAGTTTCATTTCTTCCACTGTATCGGTATTGCCACCTGTCTGTTCCAGCGCTTCCATCACATCTACATGAGCCTGCATCTGCATTCCGCCCCATGTATATGGATTCTCGTTGAAAGCAAAGAACATTCCCTGTTCATCTGTCTTCGTCAGATGTTCTTTCAGAGAAGCGACAAATTCCTGCGCTTCCTTCTTGCGTCCGGCTTTATCAAGCACAATGGCGGCAATCGCTTTTGTATCCATCGAAGGAGAAGTCAGCAATTCTCCTACCTTAGAAAGATAATAGGTATAAGCCGCTTTATTGGCTGCGGGTACCTGCTCTCCCGAAATAGCGATGAGATACAAATATTGCAGAATACTGCCCGAAACGCCAGTAAACTTCACACCGTCTTTCTGTGCTTTCAGGATTTCCTTATACTCGTCCAAAGCTGATTGATGAAGGTAAGCGAAAGCCTTCTGTTGCAAGGAAAGAGCCGATCCGCTTAATTTCTCACCTGTCAGCATAGCCAGACGGGCATTCAGTTCGGCGATATAGGTAGTTACAGATCGACTCCCGTTCATTCCTTTATACCAGGACCATGCCCCATTTGAGTTCTGTAACTCCTGCAATCGAGTCAAAGCTGCGATATTATTACTACGGATGTTATTCAAATCAAACAAGGTGGCGATGCGCTCTTTCTGTTGCTCTTCCGTCTGTGCTTCGAGTACCCAGGGAGACTCGGACAAAATGATATTCTTCACTTCCTGATTCTTTTGCAGATTGCTCAAGAACGTTTCTTTCGTACCTCCTTGCAGTTTCCAACTTTCAAATACCGCTTTGATCTTCGGCTGACTGTTCATGATAAACGAAGCCAATGTATTGGCATAGTAGGCAGTAGCCCAGGAAATAGCGTTATTACTTGTCGGAAGACTCAATGAAGGCAATGCCTGAACGGCATACCAAGCCGGGTTTCCTGTAAATTCAACAGTTAGTTTACGATCTGTGGCTGTTTTACTTTGTTGATTGAACAGATGATCGAGTGAGAAAGTACGGGTTTCTTCTCCACGCACTGGCATTGGAAGTGTCTCCACCAAATGCTCTTTATTGCTAAGAACCGGAAGCAACTGTTGTTCTCCATCGCTGAAAGTACCACTGTCGGCAATCATCCGGCATCCCACTATTTCGTATTTATCACTAACGATAAACTGGAAGTCCACACCCATTGTCTTTCCGGCAGCAAGGCTGAATTTCTGTTTTTGTGTACTGATAACCTTCTCTGTCATCGGGTCAAAAAGGACCAGACTGACCGTTCCGGCTTGCGGCTTACCAGTCATATTAGAGATAGAAGCTGCCAGAGAAGTCTTATCACCCACACGCACAAAACGAGGGAGATTAGGAGTCAGCATAAATTCTTTGCTTGTGGTAGCTTCGCCATCCAATGTTCCCGTCAACATTCCCTTTGTATGAGAATATCCACGGAAGTTCCAACGCGTCAGACTTTCAGGCATCGTGAATGAGAAAGAGATCTCTCCCTGTTCATTGGTGCGAAGTTGAGGATAGAAGAATGCTGTTTCTGCTAAATTGGTACGCAAGTCAGCAGATGCTTCGGGAAGCATTTCGTTGTCAGATGCCTCATCCGCTTTTTCTCCCGTGGGTATCATTTCCGATTGAAATTCAACATTAGTCATGGCATCAGCAGCCATAGCCGATTTCATCTTTGGCGCATTACTCCTTAAAGTTGCAACGTCCAATGTCGAAACGCTACCTGTCACCGTCAACTTTCTCGTCGAGCCATATCCTCTCACTATTACTTCACCCAAATCTCTTCCATTATTATAATAGTCCGATAGCATCACAAAATGGTCATACTCCAGTGATGGCACTTTGAGACTCTTCGTATTCCACCAGTAGTTGAATGAATTATTGCCGGAATATCCACTCATCCAGTTAGAATATGGGACAATCTGGTTATAATAGATTTGGAAATTCTGTTGCCGATTCCATATTTTATCCAAGGAAGCATCATACATCGTTGCCAGCATTTCCGCGTTAGCAGCTTGTCCTTGCGGCGTTTTAATCGTCAGCTTCCATTCTTCCTTTTGTCCCGGACGCAATTTATCACGGAACACTTCCCACTTCATAGTCAGTGTCTTATCAGGAATCCGTTTGGTCAGCCGCACCTGTTCCTGATAAACCTGTCCGTCCCTCACCATACAGAGATTCACAAAGACACCATCCCCATAACTTTCCCGATATGGATACTCGAAACGTACAATCGTATCTGACAAATTCAACGTCTTGCTCTCCAGCAATTTATCACCGGAAAATACATTCATCATCACATAAGCATCTTTTTTCGACGTACCGAAACAGAACACGGCCGGATGGGCAGCATCAAATTCCGTATTTGCACCATAGAACCACATCGTCGTTTCTACAGGCGGACGTTTGTCCTCAACAGAGAAAAGAATCGTGTTGGTGTCAGCAGTCACTTCCTTGCCCTGATTATCTTTCACTGATGCTTTCAGCACATAAGGTCCCGATGGAAGATTCTTCCAGTCGAGCGTCATGTCTTCATTAGAAGTAAAGGTTCCCGTTGCAACCGGTTTCTCTTCCAACTGCTTAAAGTCCTTGTCTTTGGCAGGGTACAAGTAATAATTCCCCTTCACCTCCACAGGTTGTCCATTCAGGTTCTGCACTTTAAACATTGTTTCGAAGGGTTGATCCTTGCAAGTCTTATCTTGCAATTCCACCTGCAAAATCAACGAACGGTTTCCTGCCGAAATCACGTCCGTAGAAGATTGTGTTTCACCTGCCACATTGGTAACAGTGGCCTCAATGGAATAACGATAATATACCTTATCATTATTCTTATAAGAGTCACTTTCCTGCAAACGAACCGGTATCGTGAATTCTCCATTCTCATTGGCCATCACTTCACCGGAAGCAATCTGCACAGATTCCGCAAACCGCCAAAGGCTGTATGCAGAACGCTTTACCGTATATTTCACCGGAAGATCCTGAAGCAGCACACCACTATAAGATTGTACCTTACCCTTCACCTGTACCTCATCACCCAGTTTGTAACTTCCTTGTTGCTTTTCAAAAGTGATATCAAATGTCGGACGTTTATAATCTTCTACCCGAATGCCTGTATGGTCTCTTCCCGCTTTCAAAGAAAACATTCCGTTCAAACAGGCCGAAGGCAATGCGAAATCGGTGGTAAACGAACCGAACTCATTGGTACGTACCGACTTCTGCCCTACTTCCTGATTGTTTACATCCAATAAAGTCACCGTATATTCCTTGTTCGGAAGTACATTCGCCGTATCCGATTGTTGAGAATAAGCAATTCCCTTCACATACACAGTCTGTCCGGGACGATACAAAGAACGGTCGGTCAATAAAGTCATATTTTCAGTCACTTTATCTTCGTCGCCGTAATATCCGTAACTTCCTGCATAAATGCCTTGTTTCGGCATTGCCGTATCCGTCCCCTTGGAAGCTTTCAGATAGCGGTATTCGGATTTCCAGGGAAATACGACCTTACCCTCTTCGTTTGTCGTAAACTCCTGCAACACTTTTTCGTCATTACTGTACATCGTCACTTTCGCATGGGGAATAGGATGCCCTGTCTGTCCATCCAGCGTCACCACTTGATACTGTTTGTCCGGCAAACGGCATGTCAGCACTTTGAAACGTGTTACATCAAACTTGCTTTCACTATCTCTCTTCGCACGAATATCCGGTATGATACGCATCACGTAAGATCCAAGTTCAGGAGCTTTGAATGTAAACACAGTGTCCTGCGTCTGATAATCTTTCGGACGAAGCACAGCGTAATGTTGTTCCTTTATCAGTTTCTTCGCCTGATAAAGACGGACAGTGAAACCATCCAGATTTTTGTGTGAGACCCTTAATTCTATCTCTTCGTTCGGAAAAGCCAAATCGGATGCATTAACATTCAAATAAGGAGCCAATATCTCTTCCCGAAGATTCTTCAAAGCATTGATTCTGCGATAGCCTGGATAAAGGCGAATTGCCTCATCGCAAAGCTGCAATGCATTGAGCTGCTGTTGTTTTCCAATAGTATACCGGGCTTCTGCCAAATAGACTTCGGCACAGATCGGTTCGGAAGCATACTTGCTTTTCAATGTGTTCAAAGCTTTCAGATAAGTATCTTCCGTCAGTACCGGAAGTTCGCCCTTAGCCTGCAGAGGTCGAATATTCCGATCAGCATTCCATCTCCATTCCAGGTAGTTAAGTGCTGTCAACACATAACCTTCTTTTAATCCGGTTGCTTTATAAGCGGAAATCATATTCCCATAAATAGCTATTATATCTTGTTTGACCGGATTCACAGTACCGTCATTAGTAATCCTGTTACTCAATTCTTCCACCCGTTGCAGTGCTTCAATGCTACGGGAAGCCAATAAATGATACATATCATGGTGATAGTATTCGCTCGTTTCCCCCAGTTCTACAAAAGGAATATAGCCGCGTGAGGACGTTTTGAGCAGCAATACAGAATCGGCCAATGCCTCCTTTATATTTGTCCGCACTTTTTCGATGAACATATTGGCTGTCCATTCACGCATATCGGTAGCAGGTGTCTGGTCTACGATTTCTGTCCGTTGGCGGAGTTGCCACTGATTGCTGGCTGCATAATCTGCATAGATTCCCGCTATCAAAGAGTGTAGGATGGCGCGATCCATTGGTTGGTCAGTCTGTTTCACCCATTGTTCCAGTCCTTTCAAATCAGCGTAAAGACTGTCGGGATTCAACATTTCCCGATATTTCATCCGCCACGTATATGCTTTGAGCATTTGTGGAGAGTTTTTCTCTTTTTCCCCTTTCTGATAAATCTCATCAGTCAGTTTTATCACAGTCTTAGGCAAGCTCTTTTTCTCCGCTTGCTCCACTTCTTTCCATAATTTGTCGAAAGTTTGTGCCTGTACCGCCGGAATCACTCCCAACCATAGCAGCACCATCATACAAATTTGCTTTACTTTCATAATCTTTCTAGTTTAAGTTTGCTATAAGTCTCACTCTTATAAATAACAAAGTAAGGAAATAAAGTTTAAAGATTTGTACTTTTTAGCTTAAAAAAAGCTTTTATCAAGCTATCAGCCCCATACCATATTGTATAAACATTAGCCTATTAATCAACTCGCTCTGGAATAAAATAAAAAGTCCAAAAACTGCCACTCGGTTTATTATTTAATTGAAAAGTTTATCTTCTGCAATAAGATTCACCTATCTCTTACAAGTTCATAAATGCAAAAGTATCTTGCACCTTACACTAAACCAGCGATAGTCAACTGATATACAAGTATTTGAAGCAGTGCAAGATACCGTTGCAGATGCGTGCAAGATAGAGGTATCTTACACACTGTCTCGTTTATAAGAATCCGGGCATATTCATAGAAGACACTCAATAATTTGCAGCACCTCTACATAAAATGACTTGTTCATGCCGGTGAATAAGCTGTTTTATGCCTTGAGACCAACAGTTTCAAGTAATGAAACTACCAGTTTCACACCGGAAAACTAAGTGTTTCAAGCGTATGAAACAAACTGTTCACAAGCTTGAAACTGATTTTCCCCTATGGAGAAGCCAATCGAAACCTTACGGAATACAATTAATTCATCCGTATCTATTATCTCGTTCAGCCTGTTATTCCAGATAATATTACGCCAGTTATCAGACACAAATACATCATCTTTCATGTATTAGTACCAGACAAATCAGCATACAACTTACTATAAATCAACTATTAAGCACTTATTACAGGTATAATTGTAGGGTGAGAGTAAAAATTACCCTCACCCTACAATCACAGTTACCCTCACCCTTTGTAACATCGATGAACAAAGGCTTTCAAGTGATTCGGTGAGGGTGTGATAGTAAAATCAGCCAAACTCGCATGTGATACATTCCAGCCCAAGTGGCAAAAGACAGTGTACCCAAACACAGAAATTAAAGGAGGAACTGACACTGAAACAGATCCCCCGCCACAGTTGTTAGCTAAAACAACTCTATATAAAATTTTAGATATAAAAAATGGGGATATCGTATTTAATAACGTATCCCCACTCTAAACTTAGTTAATGTACTTGTTCTCATTTCTCAATTCTGTACCCCCATGAAAGCATTTCATTACGACCTACTTCACTAAGGATTTTTCTAACTAAAGAACCCATTTTCTTTGCCATAATCTTTAAATCTTTTAAATTACTAATTCCTGAAAACTAAAAAATAAAACTTACTTGTTTGGTTTGGTATTAATTGTTGAATATCCCCAAACATGTACATCGGCTTCGCCGATCTTTCTAAACAATCTTTTTAAACTTTTCATTTTGTTATCCTCCTAATTACATGTTTTACAACACAAAAATACAGCCTTTGTTTATACATTGATCTAAAAAAGAGAGAAATTTATGTTTTATAGCATATTTCTTGATTTGCATCAATTGATTTATTTGTTATAAAGCAGAATTGTAATATACGCTGCAATAAATATGAAAAAAAGGCACAGATGAAATATCATCCGTGCCTTCACTATGGTCACCTATTATATAATAGGAGAATATTTATATAAAGAGAAATACGTTATTTCATTGGAGTTTGCTCCAAAGTTGCCACCAGGAAGTCATAGAACTTCTGTACGGTAGGAATCAACGCTCTTTCGTCCGGTGAATGCGGTGAACGCAAAGTCGGACCAAAAGAAATCATGTCCAATCCCGGAATAATAGCACCGATAATACCACATTCCAAGCCAGCGTGAATCACTTTCACTGCAGGTTCTACACCAAACTGTTGTTTATAGGATGACTTCATCGCATGCAAAATCGGAGAATTTACATCAGGTTGCCAACCGGAATATCCGCCTGCCATCTCTACCTTCATCCCTGCCATAGAGAAACAAGACTCCAGGCTGGTAGTCAGATATTCTTTCATGCTATCGCTTGAACTGCGAGCCAGAATCTTAATGGCTGCCTTTCCTTCACCAATCGTTATAATAGCAAGGTTGGAAGAAGTTTCTACCGTATCTGGAACAGTAGGGATCATACGTGTCACACCGTTCTGACAAGCAAAGATTGCATCAATCAGATTGTCCTGAATTTCTTCAGGTACTTCACCGGCAGGAAGTTCTACACGTTCAGCCGTAAAACTGATCGGAGTTTCAATAGCTGAATATTCTTCGTTGAACAGGTTTTCGCAGTATTTCACCAAGCCCAGCAGTTCTTCTTCATTTTCAGCCGGAATGGTAATAACCGCATGTGCTTCACGCGGGATAGCATTACGCATATTACCACCTTCCCAGCTAGCCAAACGGGCTTCATAGCTGGCAACCGCTTCACGAACGAAACGAACCAGCAACTTATTGGCATTGGCACGTCCTTCATTGATTTCCAATCCCGAATGTCCGCCGCGTAATCCTTTCAAAGTAACTTTCACTGCGATATCTCCTGCTTCGGGAGCTACTTCCTTATATTCCAGGGTAGCAGTTACGTCCATACCTCCGGCACAACCGATATACAATTCACCTTCATCTTCGGAATCCAGATTCAAAAGGATTTCACCGTTCAGGGTACCCGGCTTCAAGCCAAATGCACCGTACATGCCGGTTTCTTCGTCTTTAGTGACAAGAGCTTCCAGAGGGCCGTGTTTCAGGTCTTTTGCTTCCAGCACGGCCATGATGGCAGCTACTCCCAGTCCGTTGTCCGCACCCAAAGTAGTACCTTTTGCCTTTACCCAGTCACCGTCTATATAAGTTTCAATCGGATCTTTTTCAAAATCGTGTACAGTATCGTTGTTCTTCTGCGGAACCATATCCATGTGCGCCTGAAGAATTACACCTTTCCGGTTTTCCATACCCGGAGTCGCCGGTTTACGGATAATTACATTACCTGCTTCGTCTACAAAAGACTCCAGACCCAAACCTTTTCCGAAACCTAGAAGAAATTCTGTTATTTTTTCCATGTGTCCTGACGGACGAGGAATCTGTGTCAACGAATAAAAATGCTTCCACACGTTTTGTGGAGCTAAAGAAAGAATGGTACTCATAATAAATATTTTAAAACGATTTTAAATCTAATAATTAAACAGTGCCAAGTTATGGAAAAGTTTTCAGATGACAAAGGACGTCAGCAAAAACATTTAAGAATACACACTTTTAGCTAAAATTTCACCCTCGATGTCTGTTAGTGAACGACAGGACAGCAAAACCATAGATACCCAACAGAACAACCAGAAAGGTTTGAATACCATGCACAATCAGGGCAAAGATTCCGGCATCCGTCACATTTACCCCATAAAGCATCATCATAGAAATGATAGCGAAATGCCACGGTCCCGCCCCGTTGGGAGTAGGCACAATCACGGCAAACGTACCACCTACAAACATGACCAATGCTGCCAGAATTCCTAAATGTGCCGTAAAGGCGAAGCAATAGAATGTGAAATAGAAATGGAGAAAATAACACGCCCAAATGGCCAGTGTATAAAAAATAAAGAGAGGAATGTTGCGTACTCCCTTTAAAGACATAATCCCCTCCCATATATTAAGTACAAAGCCTTTCACCCGTTCATAGAAGAACAGCGTTTTTCTTAAATAATAAAGAAGGATCGCCACACCGATAAAACAAAACAGGATGATATAAAACCATACCGAAGTCAGGAGATGAACAAGAGAAGGGATTTTTGTTCCGGTCTGTTGAAGAAAGGTGACGAATATCGGTAATTGAAGCAAGACTGTGATGCCTGTGATGAGAAGAATCGTCAATGTATCGACCAATCGCTCCGTAACGACTGTTCCCAACGACTTGGCAAACGAGACGTTATCATATTTCGCCAAGACCCCGCAGCGGCTCACTTCCCCGATCCGGGGAACTACCAGACTGGCGGCATAAGAAATGAAGATAGCATTCACGCAATCGCTCTTTTTCGGGAAAGCGTCCAACGGTTCCAGTGTCTGCCTCCACCGCCATCCACGAAAGACTTGCGCGAACACCCCGAACACTAATGAGAAGAGCATCCACCACCAATTTGTACCGTGTAATAATACATCGCCCGCTTTTGTAAAATCAAAGTCGCGATACACCCAGAATAAGATAAAGCCGCCTAAAACAACCGGTAATATCAGTTTCAGCGTCTTTTTTAATAGTTTCTTCATCCTTAATTCTTCATTAGCTTCGCTGACACATCATTTATTTTTTAATAAATAGTGGTACGTTCTTCATTTAAAAGAATTACCTTTGTCGACTGCAAAAGTAATTATTTAGTTGGTAAATGAAATTAGTAAAGCCTAAAAAGTTTCTCGGACAACACTTTCTGAAAGATCTGAAAGTTGCACAAGATATTGCCGATACTGTCGACACCTTCCCTGAACTGCCTATTTTGGAGGTGGGACCGGGCATGGGAGTATTGACCCAGTTTTTGGTGAAAAAAGACCGGTTGATAAAGGTCGTAGAAGTTGACTATGAGTCGGTTGCTTATCTTCGCGAAGCCTATCCGTCACTGGAAGACCACATCATCGAGGATGACTTCTTGAAAATGAATCTTCACCGGTTGTTCGACGGGAAGCCTTTCGTACTGACTGGTAATTACCCGTATAATATTTCCAGCCAAATCTTTTTCAAGATGCTGGACAACAAAGATATCGTCCCTTGTTGCACGGGAATGATTCAAAAAGAGGTAGCCGAACGTATTGCAGCCGGACCGGGCAGCAAGACATACGGTATCCTTAGCGTATTGATACAGGCATGGTATAAAGTGGAATATTTGTTCACTGTCAGCGAACACGTGTTCAATCCGCCTCCCAAAGTGAAAAGCGCTGTTATCCGTATGACACGCAACGAGACTAAAGAGTTGGGATGCGACGAAAAACTGTTCAAGCAAGTAGTGAAAACGACCTTCAACCAGCGACGGAAAACATTGCGCAACTCCATCAAACCTATTTTAGGCAAAGATTGTCCGCTCACGGAGGACATCTTATTTAATAAACGCCCGGAACAACTATCGGTAGCCGAATTTATCGATCTGACCAATAAAGTGGAAGAAGCACTAAAGACAGCCGGCAACACCCAATAATTGGCGGGCAACAGTGAGCAGAGAACTGGATTTTGTAATTCGTAATTTGTAATTGACAACGATGAACGAGGAATACATTGACAACGTTAAACACCTTATTGAGCAAAAAGACGCCGACAAGGTAAAAGGTCTTCTCATCGACCTCCATCCGGCCGACATCGCCGAATTGTGCAATGACCTGAATGCGGAAGAGGCTAAGTTCGTCTATCGCCTGCTCGATAACGAAATTGCTGCCGACGTGCTTGTCGAAATGGACGAAGATGCTCGTAAAGAGCTGCTCGAAATGCTTCCTTCGGAGACAATCGCCAAACGTTTCGTTGACTACATGGACACGGATGATGCCGTAGACCTGATGCGTGAACTCGATGAAGACAAGCAGGAAGAGGTTCTTTCGCACATCGAGGACATCGAACAGGCAGGAGACATCGTCGACTTGTTGAAATACGACGAAAATACCGCCGGTGGTTTGATGGGTACGGAAATGGTACTCGTCAACGAAAACTGGAGTATGCCCGAATGTCTGAAAGAGATGCGGCAACAGGCGGAAGAGCTGGACGAAATCTATTACGTATATGTCATTGACGATGACGAACGTCTGCGAGGTATCTTCCCGCTCAAAAAGATGATTACTTCCCCTTCTGTATCCAAAGTGAAACACGTGATGCAGAAAGATCCGATTTCGGTACACGTAGATACTCCCATTGACGAGGTAGTACAGGCGATTGAGAAGTATGACTTGGTGGCTATCCCCGTTGTCGACAGTATCGGTCGGCTTGTGGGACAAATCACCGTCGACGACGTCATGGATGAAGTCCGTGAGCAGTCGGAACGTGACTATCAGTTGGCATCCGGTCTTTCGCAGGACGTAGAAACAGACGATAATGTATTGAGACAGACCACCGCCCGCCTCCCCTGGCTATTAATCGGTATGATCGGCGGAATCGGCAACTCTATGATATTGGGTAATTTCGACTCCACCTTTGCTGCCCATCCCGAAATGGCACTGTACATCCCGCTAATCGGTGGTACAGGAGGAAATGTCGGAACACAATCTTCGGCAATCATCGTACAAGGTTTGGCAAACAGCTCGCTGGACGCTAATAACACGTTCAAGCAGATTACCAAGGAATCGGTAGTAGCTTTAATTAATGCCACTATTATCTCCTTATTAGTATACACCTACAACTTTATCAGGTTCGGCGCAACGGCTACGGTCACCTATTCCGTATCCATCAGCCTGTTTGCCGTGGTAATGTTCGCTTCTATTTTCGGGACACTGGTACCGATGACATTGGAGAAGTTCAAAATCGATCCAGCCATTGCAACAGGTCCGTTTATAGCCATTACAAATGACATCATCGGAATGATGTTGTACATGGGAATAACCGTTTTATTGTCATAAAAACACGATAAACAAAAAAAAATAAGCAAAATAGTATGAAGTAATCGTTTTATTTCATTAATTTGTGACCCAAAACTAATATACAATGATGGACGCTCATGACACTAATCAACCCTTGAACCAAGGGGAATTAGAAGAAGAAAAGAAAACAGTCGAGGTTTCTGAAGCTATTACAGAGACTCCGGCTGAAGATGTTACTGCCGAAGTTCAACCTGAAGCAGCTCCTAAACCTGCCACTAAGGAAGATGTACTAAACCAGCTAAAAGAGCTTGCGCAAGATGCTGAAAATGCGAACAAGCAGGATATTGACAATCTGAAACAATCATTCTACAAGTTACATAATGCCGAGTTGGAAGCTGCTAAGGTACAGTTTACAGACAACGGTGGAAACATTGAAGATTTTGTTGCCGAAGAGGACCCGACGGAAGAAGAATTCAAACGTCTGATGGGGGTTATCAAGGAAAAACGCAGCAAACAGGTTGCCGAGCTGGAACGCCAAAAGGAAGAAAACCTGCAAGTGAAACTTTCCATTATTGAAGAACTGAAAGAATTGGTGGAATCCGGAGATGACGCCAACAAATCTTATACAGAGTTCAAGAAGCTGCAACAGCAATGGAATGATACGAAACTGGTGCCGCAAGGTAAAGTGAATGAACTTTGGAAAAACTATCAATTATATGTAGAGAAGTTCTACGATTTATTGAAACTGAACAATGAATTCCGCGAATATGACTTCAAAAAGAATCTGGAAATCAAAACACATCTCTGCGAAGCTGCCGAAAAGTTGGCTGACGAGGAAGATGTTGTTTCCGCTTTCCACCAACTTCAGAAGTTGCATCAGGAGTTCCGCGATACAGGTCCGGTAGCCAAAGAACTGCGTGATGAAATCTGGAATCGGTTTAAAGCAGCTTCTACCGCTGTCAACCGCCGCCATCAGCAGCACTTCGAATCGTTGAAAGAAGCCGAACAGCATAATTTGGATCAAAAAACCGTCATCTGCGAAATCGTTGAAGCGATTGAGTATGATGAACTGAAAACATTCTCTGCCTGGGAAAACAAGACCCAGGAAGTGATTGCCTTGCAAAACAAATGGAAAACTATCGGTTTTGCGCCCCAGAAGATGAATGTGAAGATCTTCGAGCGTTTCCGCCATGCCTGCGATGATTTCTTCAAGAAGAAAGGAGAATTCTTCAAGAGCCTGAAAGAAGGAATGAACGAGAATCTGGAAAAGAAGAAAGCGCTCTGCGAAAAAGCGGAAGCCTTGAAAGATAGTACAGACTGGAAAGTAACTGCCGATGCACTGACCAAACTTCAAAAAGAATGGAAGACCATCGGACCTGTTGCCAAGAAACACTCGGATGCTATCTGGAAACGGTTTATCACAGCTTGCGACTACTTCTTCGAACAAAAGAACAAAGCTACTTCTTCACAACGTTCTGTAGAAACAGAGAATATGGAAAAGAAGAAAGCGTTGATCGAGAAGTTATCCGCTATTGATGAAAGCATGGATACCGAAGAAGCAAGTACCTTGGTTCGGGATTTAATGAAAGAGTGGAACTCTATCGGTCATGTGCCGTTCAAAGAAAAAGATAAGTTATACAAGCAGTATCACGGAATCATCGATCAGCTATTCGACCGCTTTAACATCAATGCTTCCAACAAGAAGTTAAGTAACTTCCGTTCGAATATCAGCAATATCCAGGGAAGCGGTACTCAATCTCTGTACAGAGAACGTGAAAAGCTGGTACGTACTTATGAGAATATGAAGAATGAGCTTCAGACTTATGAGAACAATCTGGGCTTCCTGACTTCTACTTCTAAGAAAGGCAGCAGCCTGCTGACTGAATTGAACCGCAAGGTAGATAAGTTGAAAGCAGACTTGGAACTGGTATTACAAAAGATCAAAGTAATCGATGAATCAATAAAAGCAGAAGAATAAGAGTTCTGCCCGATTTAGAAAAATTAGAGACAGGTTTTATACTCACTTGAGCTATAAAACCTGTTTTTCTTTTCTACTAAACAAGACGACAGCCAGTTTAAGGATTTATTCTTTATCAATCAACTTCACGGCTTTTCATAAGATTAGCGTTTTTCGGACTATCAACATGCATTCGTGTCACCGAATTTGCCACCGAGGAACTTTTTTTTTAAAACTTCCAGTGACCTATTATGTGACCTCTTGATGGTGAGAAGTTTAGAGACACATACTATTAAACATGCAAAAAAGCCGTTATTACCTAGTAATAACGGCTTTTAGCTTATTTTGTCTTATAATTTGTTGGGCTACCTGGATTCGAACCAGGAATGACAGGACCAGAATCTGTAGTGTTACCATTACACCATAGCCCAATGATTTTCGTTTGCGGGTGCAAAGATACAAATATTTTGGGAATTCAAAACAAATCCGATATTTTTTTTGCAAAAATGTCCAAATAAGCTTTCCAAACAAAAGTATCTCCACTAAAAAACACAAAAATTGAGGGATAACTTTCTTGTATCCAATAAATCAGCGTATATTTGTCAAAAATATCACGTTTATTATCAGAAACAAAGGGTCACCTTTTTTTGTTATAAACAAATAGAGAACATGAATTATTAATCCCAATTACAGGAATGAACGATACTAAAGTATTAATTGAAAAAATAAAAGAAGGAATTCAAGAGAAAAAAGGTAAAAAGATAGTCGTTGCCGATTTAACCAGCATAGAAGATACCATCTGTAAATATTTCGTTATCTGTCAGGGAAATTCTCCCAGTCAAGTGAGTGCAATAGTAGATTCAATCAAGGAATTTACACGCAAAGGTGCGGACAGCAAGCCTTATGCAATCGACGGACTCCGAAATGCAGAATGGGTAGCTATGGACTATGCCGATGTATTGGTACACGTTTTTTTGCCGGAGACAAGAGCTTTTTATAATCTTGAGCACCTCTGGGCAGATGCTAAACTTACTCAAATCCCCGATCTAGACTAATTAATGATTATGGACAATAATAATAGCAATAATAACAATAGCAATAAACCTAACAATAAGGTTAATATGCCCAAGTTCAACCTGAACTGGATGTATATGATTATTGCCCTTATGCTTCTCGGCCTCTGGTGGGGCAGTGATTCAAAAGGAGCAGGAAGCAAAGCTGTAACTTACAGCGAGTTTCAGGACTATGTTAAAAAGGGTTATGTCAGCAAAGTATTGGGTTATGAAGATAAATCAATCGAAGCTTTCCTCAAACCGACTGCCGTAGGGGCTGTTTTTGGAGCCGACTCTACCAAGGTGGGACGCAACCCTGTCATTACAAGTAGAACCCCGTCTACCGATAAACTGGAAGAGTTTTTGCAGGCAGAAAAGGAAGCCGGTCATTTTGACGGTTCATCCGACTATCCGCCCAAATCGGATATTTTCCCCGCAATTCTGATTCAGGTACTCCCGCTTGTCTTGCTGGTTGCGTTATGGATATTCTTCATGCGCCGTATGAGCGGAGGCGGCAGTGGTGGCCCCGGCGGCGTATTTAATGTAGGAAAATCAAAAGCCCAGCTTTTTGAAAAAGGCGGAGCCATCAAGATTACATTTAAAGATGTAGCGGGGCTGGCCGAAGCAAAACAAGAAGTGGAGGAAATCGTAGAGTTCTTAAAAGAACCGCAGAAATATACGGATTTGGGAGGTAAGATACCCAAGGGAGCATTGCTGGTAGGCCCTCCGGGAACCGGTAAAACATTGCTTGCCAAAGCTGTGGCCGGCGAAGCGAATGTGCCTTTCTTCTCATTGGCAGGTTCCGACTTCGTGGAAATGTTTGTGGGTGTAGGTGCATCCCGTGTTCGCGACTTGTTTAAACAGGCTAAAGAAAAAGCTCCCTGTATCGTCTTTATTGATGAGATTGATGCCGTAGGACGTGCCCGTGGCAAGAACCCTGCAATGGGAGGAAATGACGAACGCGAAAACACATTGAACCAGTTGCTGACAGAAATGGACGGTTTCGGTTCCAATAGCGGTGTGATTATCCTTGCTGCTACCAACCGTGTAGACGTACTCGACAAGGCACTGCTCCGTGCAGGACGTTTTGACCGTCAGATACACGTGGATCTGCCCGACTTGAACGAACGTAAAGAAGTATTTGGCGTGCATTTGCGCCCGATTAAAATAGACGATAGTGTAGATGTGGACTTGCTGGCACGTCAGACACCGGGATTCTCGGGTGCGGATATTGCCAATGTCTGCAATGAGGCTGCACTGATCGCTGCCCGCCACGGGAAGAAATTCGTAAGCAAACAGGACTTCCTGGATGCGGTAGACCGCATCATCGGTGGTCTGGAAAAGAAAACCAAGATTACAACGGAAGCAGAAAGACGTTCCATCGCTTTGCATGAAGCAGGACACGCCTCTATCTCCTGGTTGTTGGAATATGCCAACCCATTGATTAAAGTTACAATCGTTCCTCGCGGACGTGCATTGGGAGCTGCCTGGTATCTGCCGGAAGAACGTCAGATCACTACCAAGGAGCAGATGCTGGATGAAATGTGTGCTACTTTGGGAGGACGCGCCGCTGAAGATTTATTCCTCGGCCGCATCTCAACAGGTGCCATGAACGACCTGGAAAGGGTGACTAAGCAGGCATACGGCATGATTGCTTATTTAGGTATGAGCGACAAGCTGCCGAACTTATGTTATTACAACAACGATGAATATTCTTTCAACCGTCCATACAGCGAAAAGACAGCCGAATTGATTGACGAAGAAGTCAAGAGAATGGTAAACGAGCAGTATGACCGTGCCAAGAGAATTCTGTCGGAGAATAAAGAAGGACACAACGAACTGACGCAATTACTGATTGACAAAGAAGTAATCTTCGCGGAAGACGTTGAACGCATCTTCGGTAAACGCCCCTGGGCTTCCCGATCAGAAGAAATCATGGCTGCTAAAGAAAGCCAGGATGCCGCAAGAGCTGAAAGAGAACTTGCCCAAAAGCTGAAAGAAGAAGAAAAAGAAATCAAAGAAGAGGAAGCTGAAAATACCGCAAAGGAAGAACAAGCACCCATAGACACCAAAGTTGCCGCAGAAGGTAAAAAGGTTACTGTGGAGGGCAAAGTTACCGTAGAGGGTAAATCCAATGAAGAAGAAGCTAACGGGTCCAACTAATTAAAACGAATAGATTTTGATTAATAATTTCATAAAACGAGCTATTACGGGTGTACTCTTCGTTGCCATCTTGGTGGGGTGCATCCTTTATGACGCATTCAGCTTTGGTATTCTGTTTACCGCTATCAGCGCACTGACCATTTATGAGTTCGGACAGCTGGTAAATATGCGCGCAGAAGGAGTGAAGATAAACAAGACTATTAATATGCTCGGCGGGGCTTACCTATTCCTTGCAATCATGGGATTCTGCATTGATGCGGCCGATTCGAAGATATTCATCCCGTATGTGCTTTTATTGCTTTACATGATGATTAGCGAGTTGTATCTGAAAAAGGAAAACCCGGTACTTAACTGGGCTTATTCTATGCTTAGCCAACTTTATATCGGACTGCCTTTTGCTTTGCTGAATGTATTAGCATTCCATAACGATCCGGGATCAGAATACAGTAGCGTAAGTTACAATCCTATTCTACCGCTATCCATCTTTATTTTCCTCTGGCTGAATGACACGGGAGCCTATTGCATCGGTTCATTGATCGGCAAACACCGATTGTTTGAACGTATCTCTCCCAAGAAATCATGGGAAGGTTCTATCGGCGGCGGAGTGGTAGCAATCGGAGTATCTTTTATACTCGCTCACTACTTCCCATTTATGTCAATGATTGAATGGGCAGGACTGGCCTTGGTGGTTGTTATATTCGGCACATGGGGCGACCTGACGGAGTCGTTATTGAAACGCCAGTTGCACGTTAAGGATTCGGGAACCATTCTTCCGGGACACGGTGGGATGCTCGACCGCTTTGACAGTTCCCTGATGGCTATACCGGCAGCAGTCGTTTATCTATATGCATTAACATGGTTCTAACGGGGGATTCTTTCTCAATCGATTAGAGCTGAAACAAAATACAAAAGGTCGGGAACTTCTACAGAAGTATCCCGACCTTTTTCACACACAGTAAATCATAGTTAGGTTATCGGATCGAAGAAGTGGAATGAACATCCTTTGCTGCTTCCGGTACACCGACCGGATGATCCAGATCAAGCACAATCACTCTTCCTTCTCCATGTTCTCTTGAGTTTATTGTCACCTTAAACCCTTTAGGTGCTACCCAGGAATCTTTCGGCGTAGGGAAGAACTTTTCCAGATTATAAGAAACTCGTCCCCATCCCCAATAGTCAGTCACATCCTCATACGTATTATAACGCAGTTCCAAATGTATGTAACCATCTTCATCCACATTCAATGTTCCCGGTTCTGACGGTTCGCCCGGCTCTCCCGGTTCCATCTTATTTTGCACAAGGCTGATACGATGTTTCTCCGAACGAGGCAACTCCTGACGGAAAATTACGTTCAGGAACTTTCCTCCCAACCACATATCACCCTGATAAATCAGAATAGGATCATTTCCGAATTCTTCCGCTTCTTCCTCTGTCGACATATCTTCCACTTCTTTTGTCAACAGTTCCTGTATGCCTTCCATCTTCACCTGAACTCCTTTTCCTCCTTCCATGTCATACAAAGGATTGAAAAAAGCCACAACACGTTCACCGTCCACTGGTTTAAACCAAGGAATAGAAGTAGCAACCGGATCAATCACCCCCCAATTATCACCTTCCAAATAATATCCTCCTCCACCGGTTGCACGAACAGTCGCCCAGTCCCAGCTGAAATCTCCAATAGAATAACCATCATCATCACATGATTGCAACATTGGTACTAATGCCAATAATAAGATTCCTAAAAGCCACTTAAATTTTTTCATATCTTTTTCCTTTCTTTATTTTAGTCTTCTGCTTTATAAATAAAAAAGCCGTGCATTTACTGCATCGGCTTTACGTTTATTCAGAAAAAGAAAGTTATTTTTTCAACAAACGCAGCATTTCACGAGCTGCATGACGAGGAGCACCGGCAGGTCCTAACCGTTCGGCTACATATTCATACCCCGAAAGCATCTCATTTTTATACGCTTCATTTTCAATGATATTTCTCAATTCGCTCTGCATATTCTTCACGGTCATCGTATCTGCCACCAGCTCCTTTACCACTTCACGGTCAGCAATCAAATTAACCAACGAAATAAATCTCACAGTTAAGATATGACGCCGCAAAAAAGAAACCACTTTCCCGATCGGAGTGTAATAACAAACCACTTGAGGAACACGAAACAATGCCGTCTCAAGCGTAGCTGTACCCGAAGTAACTAAAGCTACATCTGCATGCTGCAACAGGCTATAAGTCTGATCGAAAATGATTTTCACTTTCGCCTCTCCTACATATTGTTTATAATACTCGGGAGCAATGGCAGGTGCACCGGCCAAGACAAGCTGATAGTCGGGAAAAGCGGAAGCAGCCTTCAACATATCCGGCAGATTATCTTTGATTTCCTGTTTCCGGCTACCGGCAAGAAGAGCGATAATCGGCTTATCTTCCAATTGATTCTCCGCAATAAAGTGCTCCTTATTTTTCGGATGAGCTGCCTGATAGGCTGCCACCTCATCCACCGTAGGGTTTCCTACATAGTGAATGGGGTATTGATGCTTTCCTTCGAAGAATTCCACTTCAAAAGGAAGAATGGAGAAAAGCTCATCTACATCTCGTTTTATATTCTTGATACGGTATTCTTTCCACGCCCATATCTTCGGAGAAATATAATAGTAAACCGGTATCTGTGTCTTTGCATGGACAAACTTGGCAATATCAAGATTGAATCCCGGATAATCTACCAGAATAACAACGTCCGGTTCCCAGGAAACAATGTCCTCTTTGCAACGCTTCATATTTGCAAAGATAGTGCGCAGATGGAGTAATACAGGAATAAATCCCATGTATGCCAACTCCTTATAGTGCTTTACCATCGTTCCTCCGACAGCCGCCATCAAGTCACCTCCGAAAAAACGGAAATCAGCCTGCGGGTCTTCTGCCTTTAAGGCAGCCATCAGATGAGAGGCGTGCAAGTCGCCGGAAGCTTCACCGACAATCAGATAATACTTCATTGAGTTGAGAGTTGAGAGTTGAGAGTTGAGAGTTGGTAGGGATAGATGACTAACAGGGCGTCATGCTTTCTTTTTCAACTTTCAAATTTCAACTAATTAAACCATTTATTAAGTTCGTCCATAAAGTGATAAGCCGTCACGTCAACCGTAGTCGGGGTGATAGCAACATAACCATTTGCCAAAGCCCAATGATCGTTCTTCTCGTTTTCAGGTTCATGATCGGTAAATTCACCGGTCAGCCAGAAATAGTTAGGATCATTCAGACGAGGGCAGGCAGCCCATTCATTCGTCCAACGTCCTTTCGCCTGCTCACAGATTTTCACTCCTTTTATATCGGCTGTATCGGGGAAGTTCACATTCAGACAAGTTAAAGGAGGAAGTCCTTTTTCCAAGATCATGGCAGCGATGCTGCGGATATAAGGTCCGGCAGCTTCAAAATCAGCATCGGGTGCATGATTGCACAAGGAGAAGCCAATAGAAGGAATTCCATTCAAACAGCCCTCAAACACCACTCCCATCGTACCGGAATAATGCACGTTAGTGGCAGAGTTATCTCCATGATTGATACCGCCGACTATCAGATCCGGAGTCCGGTCGAGCACTGTGTTTCTTGCCAATTTGATGCAATCGGTCGGTGTTCCCGAACATTTATAAACAGTCAAGCCCACTTCCTTCTTTACTAACTGGTAATGAACCGGCTGCGTCACCGTCAGCGCACACCCACTACCGGAACGCGGAGCATCAGGTGCCATCACTATAATCTCACCCAAAGGGCGAAGAAACTTCACCAGTTCATTAATACCTTTAGCCATCACGCCATCGTCATTCGAAACAAGTATCAACGGCTTCTCTTTTTCCATATATTCAATCCTTTCCTTTTTTATATTCGCACAAAAGTAACAAAAAGAAGCCGTACCACCAAACACCTCCCCGCATCAGATCGAAAAGTCTCTTTCACCCCCACTCCTACCCGTTTACAAATCTTAATCTTCTGCAAGCGAGCAAAAAAAGAAATAAATATCCAATATAAATATGTATATTTGCAAGCTCATAAAGAGAAAGGTAGATGATGAACCTGTCGAAGTTTGGTAACCGTTTCGTCCGACAGTTATTAACAAAACAGGCGACTTATCAACAGAAATTGCAAAGTTTCTCTTTTTTCGTAGGCGCTCTAAGGATTTATCACTTATTTCGCTGCCAATAAATTTAGAGAATATGGGAAAAATTATTGCTTTGGCCAATCAAAAAGGCGGTGTAGGAAAGACAACGACTACGATTAATCTCGCAGCTTCACTTGCTACACTGGAAAAAAAGGTACTCGTGATAGATGCCGACCCGCAAGCTAATGCCTCTTCCGGTCTGGGAGTAGACATCAAGCAGTCGGAATGCACTATCTATGAATGTATTATTGACAGAGCCAACGTACAGGACGCTATCCTTGATACGGAGATTGATTCTTTGAAAGTAATCTCTTCGCACATCAATCTCGTAGGAGCAGAGATTGAAATGCTGAACCTCCCAAACCGAGAAAAGATACTAAAAGAAGTACTCACCCCTTTGAAGAAAGAATATGACTATATCCTGATAGACTGTTCGCCTTCATTAGGACTGATCACGATCAATGCCCTGACGGCAGCCGACTCCGTGATTATCCCCGTTCAAGCTGAATATTTTGCTCTTGAAGGTATCAGCAAATTGTTGAATACCATCAAAATCATCAAGTCGAAACTGAATCCGGCTTTAGAAATCGAAGGTTTCTTACTGACAATGTATGACTCTCGTCTGCGTCAGGCTAATCAGATTTACGACGAAGTGAAACGTCATTTCCAGGAACTGGTGTTCAACACCGTTATTCAACGAAATGTAAAATTGAGCGAGGCTCCCAGCTACGGTGTCCCGACCATCCTTTACGATGCGGAATCTACCGGCGCCAAAAACCACCTGGCTCTTGCTAAAGAGATTATCAACCGAAATAAATAAAAGAAAGAAGAAGATATGGCAACACAAAAAAGAAATGCATTAGGACGTGGTCTCGACGCCTTGCTCTCAATGGATGATGTGAAAACCGAAGGGTCTTCTTCCATTAATGAAATAGAGCTGGCAAAGATTACTGTCAATCCCAACCAGCCCCGCCGTGAGTTTGACGAAACAGCATTGCAGGAACTGGCTGATTCCATTGCGGAAATCGGTATCATCCAACCTATTACCTTACGCAAACTCTCGGACGATGAGTATCAGATCATCGCGGGAGAACGTCGTTATCGTGCGTCACAAAGAGCAGGACTGAAAACGATCCCTGCTTATATACGCACTGCCGACGACGAAAACATGATGGAAATGGCGCTGATTGAAAATATCCAGCGTGAAGACCTGAATGCCGTAGAAATCGCACTTGCCTACCAGCATCTGCTCGATCAGTACGAACTGACACAGGAACGTCTTAGCGAACGTATCGGAAAGAAACGAACGACGATCGCCAACTACCTGCGCTTACTGAAATTGCCGGCTCCAATACAGATGGCCCTGCAAAACAAGCAGCTGGACATGGGACATGCCCGTGCGCTGATTTCATTAGGCGACCCTAAACTACAAGTTAAAATATTCGAAGAAATACAAGAACACGGATATTCAGTCCGCAAAGTAGAAGAAATTGTTAAATCATTAAGCGAAGGAGAAGCTGTGAAAAGCGGCACACGGAAAATAACACCCAAACGTGGCAAACTTCCTGAAGAATTCAACTTATTGAAGCAACAACTCTCCGGCTTTTTCAACACCAAGGTACAACTCACCTGCTCTGAAAAGGGAAAAGGCAAGATCAGTATTCCTTTCGGGAACGAGGAGGAACTGGAACGTATCATGGAAATCTTCGATACGCTAAAGAAGTAAATGACAAGAAAAAGTAAGAAATATCAGTTACTAGTCAGCGCCCTGCTTCTCTGTTTTTTACAGGTGGCAGGGATTGATGTGTATGCACAATCCACTGTTACTCCGGCACGGAAAGATACAACAATCATACAGCGCGAAGCGCCGAAAGCCCGTGCACGAAGGCATCGTGATCCGATTATACAGGACTCGGTGAAGAAGGATTCTATCCAAATCATACCATCCAAAGAACTTCCGGCCATCGACAGTTTGTCAGCTGCTAAAATACAGATAGCGGACAGCTTGGATGCAGCCAATAAAAAAGAGCTGAAAAAGATAGAGCAACCTGCCTCCATTGTTGTAAAGACCGACACTGTGCCGCCACCTGCTCAAGATATTAACAAGAAAATATTTATCCCGAATCCGACCAAAGCAACGTGGCTGGCAGTCGTATTCCCCGGTGGAGGACAGATTTACAACCGTAAATACTGGAAATTACCTATTATATATGGAGGATTTGCTGGTTGTGCTTACGCCTTAAGTTGGAACGGTAAGATGTACAAAGACTATTCGCAAGCCTATCTGGACATTATGGACAGCAATCCGAATACGAAAAGTTACGAAGATTTGTTGCCCCCGAACTCCACTTATAATGAGGAGCAGCTAAAAAACACACTAAAAAGAAGAAAAGATATGTTCCGTCGTTATCGGGACCTTAGTATATTTGCATTTATCGGAGTTTACCTGATCTCTATCATCGACGCTTATGTAGATGCAGAGTTGTCTAACTTCGATATAACCCCCGACTTGAGCATGAAAGTAGAACCGGCTGTTATCGACAATAACAACCAGTTCCGCTCCAGCAGTTTAAAAAACAAGTCGGTTGGTCTGCAATGCGTATTACGATTTTAAAAACACAATTTAGATTGATCTTATTATTGAAGCATGAAGAAATTAGTTAACTATTGTTCGATTATTTTTCTTTTACTGGTGGCAACGTCGCAGGTAAAAGCGCAAAGTGTAGATGTAGTGATTCGTGAAAATGGAACTGAACGCAAAGAAAGCATCGACCTGCCTAAAAGTATGACATATCCACTTGACAGTCTGTTGAACGACTGGAAAGCCAAAAATTATATTGACTTAGGCAAAGATTGCAGTACAGCTGAAATCAACCCTTTATTCAGCGACTCTGTCTATATCGACCGCTTGTCACGCATTCCGGCTATCATGGAAATGCCTTATAATGATATTATCCGCAAATTCATCGATATGTATGCAGGACGCTTGCGCAATCAGGTTTCTTTCATGTTAAGTGCCTGCAACTTCTATATGCCGATTTTTGAAGAAGCATTGGATGCATACGGACTTCCACTGGAACTTAGATATCTCCCGATTATCGAATCTGCACTGAACCCCTCTGCCGTGTCACGCGCAGGCGCTTCCGGTCTGTGGCAATTTATGATTGGTACAGGTAAGATCTATGGCTTGGAATCAAACAGCCTGGTAGATGAACGACGCGACCCGATTAAAGCAACTTGGGCTGCCGCACGTTATCTCAAAGAAATGTACGATATCTATGGAGACTGGAATCTTGTGATTGCTGCTTATAACTGTGGCCCCGGTACTATCAACAAGGCAATCCGCCGTGCCAATGGCGAAACGGATTACTGGAAAATTTATAATTACCTGCCTAAAGAGACACGTGGTTACGTACCTGCCTTTATCGCCGCTAATTATGTGATGACTTACTATTGTGACCATAATATTTGTCCGATGGAAACAAATATCCCGGCAAGTACCGACACAGTACAAGTGAACAAGAACCTGCACTTCGAACAGATTGCTGATCTTTGCAATGTACCTTTGGATCAAATAAAGAGCTTGAATCCGCAATATAAGAAGCAAATGATTCCGGGTGACAGCAAGCCTTATACTTTAAGACTTCCTATCGATGCTATCAGTACCTTTATAGATAAGCAAGACACAATCTATGCACATCGCGCCGACGAATTGTTCCGCAACCGGAAAACCGTTGCAGTAAAGGAAATTACCCCCTCAACCCGCAAAACGACAGCAGCTGTTGCCGGTAAAGGCAAACTGACCTACTACACAATAAAAAGTGGAGACACTTTGTCAACTATCGCCGGAAAGTATGGCGTCACAATTAAGGATATACAAAGGTGGAATGGAATGTCCAACACCAAAATTGCTGCAGGAAAACGATTGAAAATATACAAATAAACAGCTTCCTGCTTGCATCGTTCGGAAATTTGCTTATTTTTGCAGAACTAAGCAAGTGAAAGGATAACAATTATGGATAATCTGCCCCCTAAAGAAATAAGTGATGAAGAGATGATCAATCAGGCGTTCCACGAACTACTGAATGATTATCTCAACACTAAACATCGCAAAAAGGTTGAAATCATTACGAAGGCTTTCAACTTCGCCAATCAGGCGCATAAAGGTATCAAACGTCGTTCGGGCGAACCTTATATTATGCACCCGATTGCCGTTGCAAGTATTGTATGTAATGAGATCGGCCTGGGTTCAACTTCTATATGTGCGGCCTTGTTGCATGATGTAGTAGAAGACACTGATTACACAGTAGAAGACATTGAAAATATCTTTGGCCCGAAGATTGCCCAAATTGTGGACGGACTGACCAAGATATCCGGCGGAATTTTCGGTGACCGTGCTTCAGCACAAGCAGAGAACTTCAAGAAGTTACTGCTCACTATGTCGAACGATATCCGGGTAATTCTTATCAAGATAGCCGACCGTTTGCACAACATGCGTACCCTCGGTTCCATGTTGCCCAACAAGCAATATAAGATTGCAGGCGAAACGCTTTACATCTATGCGCCACTCGCCAACCGCCTGGGTCTCTATAAAATAAAAACAGAGCTTGAGAATCTAAGCTTCAAATATGAACATCCCGAAGAATATGCGGAAATAGAAGAGAAGTTGAATGCCACAGCTGCCGAACGCGACAAAGTTTTCAACGACTTCACTGCTCCTATCCGTACACAGTTGGATAAGATGGGATTAAAATACCGGATACTTGCCCGCGTAAAATCAATCTATTCTATCTGGAACAAAATGCAGACCAAGCATGTTCCTTTTGAAGAAATATTTGATCTACTAGCTGTCCGTATCATCTTCGAGCCACGTAACATAGAAGAAGAACTCAACGACTGTTTCGACATTTACGTTTCCATCTCCAAGATATACAAGCCTCATCCGGACCGTCTGCGCGACTGGGTGAGCCATCCTAAAGCAAATGGTTATCAGGCATTGCATGTCACCCTGATGGGTAATAACGGACAATGGATTGAAGTCCAGATTCGTAGTGAACGAATGAATGACGTTGCCGAACAAGGTTTCGCCGCTCACTGGAAATACAAAGAAGGAGGAGGCAGCGAAGATGAAGGAGAGTTGGAAAAATGGTTGAAAACCATTAAGGAGATATTGGATGATCCGCAACCGGATGCCATTGATTTTCTGGATACCATCAAACTTAATTTATTTGCTTCTGAAATATTCGTATTCACCCCCAAAGGTGAGCTGAAGACTATGCCGCAGAATTCTACGGCTCTCGACTTCGCGTTTTCCCTGCATACGGATATTGGCAGCCATTGTATTGGTGCCAAAGTCAACCACAAATTAGTTCCGTTAAGCCATAAATTGCAAAGTGGTGACCAGGTTGAGATCCTGACTTCAAAATCACAACGTGTGCAACCGCAATGGGAAGTTTTTGCAACCACTGCCCGTGCCCGTGCCAAGATAGCAGCCATCCTCCGCAAAGAGCGTAAAGCAAACCAGAAGATAGGTGAAGAAATCCTTAACGAGTTTTTGAAAAAAGAGGAAATCCGCCCTGAAGAAACCGTTATTGAGAAGCTGCGCAAACTGCATAATGCCAAGAATGAAGAAGAGCTGCTGGCCGCCATTGGCAGCAAAACAATCATTCTGGGAGAAGCGGACAAGAATGAACTGAAAGAAAAGCAAACCAGTAACTGGAAGAAATATCTGACTTTCTCTTTCGGCAACAATAAAGAGAAGCAAGAAGAAAAAGAGCCGCAAGAAAAAGAAAAGATCAATCCGAAGCAAGTGCTCAAGCTGACAGAAGAAAGTTTGCAGAAGAAATATATCATGGCCGAATGTTGCCATCCTATTCCCGGTGATGACGTATTGGGATATGTGGATGAAAACGACCGGATCATTATCCACAAACGCCAATGTCCTGTTGCCGCCAAACTGAAGAGCAGTTATGGCAACCGTATATTAGCGACAGAATGGGATACACACAAAGAACTATCTTTCCTGGTATATATATATATAAAAGGTATAGACAGCATGGGACTTTTGAATGAAGTCACCCAAGTTATCTCCAGACAGCTCAATGTAAATATCCGTAAGCTGACCATCGAGACCGAAGATGGTATCTTTGAAGGAAAAATTCAGTTATGGGTACATGACGTGGATGATGTGAAAACCATCTGTAACAATCTGAAGAAAATACAGAATATCAAACAGGTGAGCCGCGTAGAAGAATAACGTTGATCGACACATTCGTTATCGATCAACGTTATTCTACTCCCGCCCATCCAATTCGCGTTTAATAGCCAAAAGCTCTTCTTTTATCGCTTTCAGCTTATTTACAATCTCATAATTACGAACCGTAGCTTCTTTATTATCCTTCAAACGTTGCCGGGCACCGGGAAGTGTCATGCCTTTTTCTTTTACCAAATGGTAGATAAGTCCGATCGTTTCTACATCTTCTTTGCGGTACTGACGTATTCCTCTTCCCGCTGTCTTAGGAGAGATTTGCGGAAATTCCTTTTCCCAAAAACGGAGCAATGACGGATTGACTCCGAACATATCGGCAACCTCTCCTATTGAATAATATAGCTTCAATTCTTTGTCTGTATTAAGCATAACACTCCTGTTTTAAGATTTTAATCAAATACTTTACCATGATTGGCTGCCAACTGAATCATCTTTTCATAATCTTCGGCACTCAAATCCATGAAATAATAATTGACCGGATTTACTACCTGCCCTTTCACGTACACTTCATAATGCAAATGCGGGCCGGTACTTTTTCCTGTACTACCCACTTTTCCGATAATCTCACCACGTACCACTTTCTTTCCGACTTTCGTATTAAATCCCTGCAAGTGAGCATACCGAGTAAGATACCCGAAACCATGATCTATCTCAATAGTATTACCGTATCCGGTTTCCCATCCCACTTTCACCACTGTTCCGTTTCCGGTAGCATAAACATCCGTTCCCGGATGAGCAGAGAAGTCCATGCCTGCATGGAACTTTGTCGTACCATAAATAGGGTCGATACGTGTACCATAACCGGATGCTGTCTGACGAAGATCTTTATTCGAAATAGGCTGTATGGCCGGAATACATTTCAGCATCTCATCATGGTTCTTACACATATCAATCACATCATCGAAAGATTTCGACTGGATATAAAGCCTTTTGGAAAGCACATCCAACTTTTGAGTCGTATTCACCACCAGCTTGGCATTCGCCAAATCCATCAGTTCTTCGTAACGGTTCGTCCCGCCATAACCTGCCTGACGAATAGCCGGAGAAACAGGATCTGCCTGTAAAATCACCCGATACAGATTATCGTCACGTTGCTGAATATCCTGAAGCACCCCCATAGCGTCATCCAAACGCCGGGAAAGCACATTGTACTGCGCCAAAAGACGGCTGTTTTCAATTCTTAATTCCTTCTCCGACGGAGAACCAAAAATCAAAAGCAATACAATAAAGCAACCTGCTCCCAACCCCATTCCATAGAAAAGCCGACGCAGGATACTAAGCGCACGCTGCCGTACGGTAGGGTAAATTCGATCATAAGTCTGGGTCTGTGGATTATAGATGTAGTATACTTTGCGCATCTTTTTGGAAATATTTCGCTTGTTAATACGGCAAAAGTAATAAAAACAAGCTATCTTTGCACAGTTTTTACGAATTTATGAGTTGTGATTTATGATTTATTGGGGATTCCTCCCCTCTCTCATATCCCACAGCCCATAATTCATAATTCATAAATCATAATTCTTCATTATATGTTGACTGCAAAAGAGATCAGAGATTCATTCAAGAATTTCTTTGAGTCGAAAGGACACCACATCGTTCCCTCGGCTCCGATGGTGATTAAAGATGACCCTACCCTGATGTTTACGAACGCGGGTATGAACCAGTTTAAAGATATTATTTTGGGTAACCATCCGGCGAAATACCAAAGAGTCGCGGACTCGCAAAAATGTTTGCGTGTAAGCGGAAAGCATAATGACCTGGAAGAAGTAGGACACGATACGTACCACCACACCATGTTTGAAATGCTTGGTAACTGGTCGTTCGGCGATTACTTCAAGAAAGAAGCGATCAGCTGGGCATGGGAATATCTGGTAGAAGTCTTGAAACTGAATCCGGAACATCTCTATGCAACCGTATTTGAAGGAAGTCCTGAAGAAGGATTGAGCCGTGACGACGAAGCTGCTTCCTATTGGGAACAGTTCTTGCCGAAAGATCACATCATCAACGGTAACAAACACGACAACTTCTGGGAAATGGGTGATACAGGACCTTGCGGACCTTGTTCCGAAATCCATATCGACCTCCGTCCTGCTGAAGAACGTGCCAAGATCTCCGGTCGCGACCTCGTGAACCACGATCACCCGCAGGTAATTGAAATCTGGAACCTCGTGTTCATGCAATACAACCGCAAAGCAGACGGCAGTCTTGAGCCGCTTCCTGCCAAGGTTATTGATACCGGTATGGGATTCGAACGTCTTTGTATGGCTCTGCAAGGCAAAACATCCAACTACGACACAGACGTATTCCAGCCAATGTTGAAAGCTATTGCAGCAATGTCGGGTACAGAATATGGAAAAGACAAGCAACAAGATATTGCTATGCGTGTGATTGCCGACCATATCCGTACCATTGCATTCTCAATCACAGATGGCCAGTTGCCGTCTAATGCAAAGGCAGGTTATGTGATCCGCCGTATCCTTCGCCGTGCTGTTCGTTACGGATATACTTTCCTCGGACAGAAACAGGCATTTATGTATAAGTTGCTTCCTGTATTGATTGATAACATGGGAGAGGCTTATCCTGAACTAGTTGCACAAAAGACACTGATTGAAAAAGTAATCAAGGAAGAAGAAGAATCATTCCTCCGCACTTTGGAAACTGGTATCCGTCTATTGGACAAGACAATGGAAGATACCAAAGCCAATGGAAAAACTGAAATCAGCGGTAAAGATGCCTTTACTTTATATGATACATTCGGTTTCCCGCTCGACTTGACAGAGCTGATTCTCCGTGAAAACGGAATGACTGTCAACATTGAAGAGTTCAATGAAGAAATGCAGCAACAGAAACAGCGTGCACGTAATGCTGCCGCCATCGAAACTGGTGACTGGATTGTACTGAAAGAAGGAACTACTGAATTCGTTGGTTACGATTACACTGAATACGAGGCTTCTATCCTTCGTTACCGTCAGATCAAACAAAAGAACCAGACATTGTATCAGATTGTACTCGACTATACTCCGTTCTATGCAGAAAGTGGTGGTCAGGTAGGTGATACAGGTGTATTGGTGAGCGAGTTCGAGACGATTGAAGTGGTCGATACAAAGAAAGAGAATAATCTTCCGATACATATTACCAAAAAGCTACCCGAACATCCGGAAGCTCCGATGATGGCTTGTGTAGATACCGACAAACGTGCAGCCTGCGCAGCTAATCACTCGGCGACCCACTTGCTGGATGCTGCTTTGCGTGAAGTGTTGGGTGAACATATCGAACAGAAAGGTTCATTGGTTACACCGGATTCATTGCGCTTCGACTTCTCTCACTTCCAGAAAGTGACCGATGAAGAAATCCGTAAAGTTGAACATATCGTCAATGCAAGAATCCGCGCTAATATCCCATTGAAAGAATATCGCAATATTCCTATCGAGGAAGCTAAGGAGTTGGGAGCTATCGCTCTCTTTGGTGAAAAGTATGGCGACAGAGTTCGTGTAATCCAGTTCGGTACTTCTATCGAGTTCTGCGGTGGTACACACGTAGCTGCAACCGGAAATATCGGTATGGTGAAAATCATCTCCGAAAGTTCTGTTGCTGCCGGCGTTCGCCGTATTGAAGCTTATACCGGAGCACGCGTGGAAGAAATGCTGGATACGATACAAGATACACTTAGTGACTTGAAGGCTCTCTTCAATAATGCTCCTGACTTAAGAATTGCAATCCGTAAATATCTGGATGAAAATGCAGGATTGAAAAAGCAGGTAGAAGACTTCATGAAAGAGAAAGAAGCAGCTTTGAAGGAAAGACTACTGAAAAATGTACAAGAGATCCACGGTATCAAAGTAATCAAGTTCTGTGCCCCACTACCGGCAGAAGTAGTGAAGAATATCGCTTTCCAGCTTCGGGGTGAAATCACAGAAAACTTGTTCTTCGTAGCCGGAAGTACAGACAATGGCAAACCGATGCTGACAGTAATGCTTAGCGATAATTTGGTTGCTGGTGGTCTGAAAGCTGGTAATCTGGTAAAAGAAGCTGCAAAACTGATTCAAGGTGGCGGCGGTGGCCAACCTCACTTCGCTACTGCAGGAGGTAAAAATGCTGATGGACTACCGGCAGCAGTTGAAAAAGTACTGGAGCTGGCAGGAATCTAAGAATAAATAAAAGAGGCTGTCTAACAAGCCCCGAAAAAAAAGAAATCACCCCTGTCAGAGTTTGTTCTGATAGGGGTGAAATCGTTAAAAAGAGACTTATAGACAACCTCTTTTACGTAAAGATTTAAATTAGACGCGTCTGAATAAATACATAAGAAACTCCCTATTAATATAGAAAAAAATAGTGACGGTATATGCACAGGATAGTGACGGTATCGCAGGCATATAGCGTCACTATTTGCATCGGATAGCGTCACTATTTTACAGAAGTGAATTCACCAACAACAATTTCAGCTTGAATCCCCTTTTGAATCCCCTATAAAAGCATCGGGGAAGGATATTTCCTACCCTCCCCCAAAAACCAACAAACCCGGTAAAAAATAGAAGTCTATTTGTCTCTTTCTAAAAATATTAGCTTATAATTTAGGCTTGTCACAGTTTTTTTCTACCTTTGTGACCAGATTAATTATTTTTCTTATCCTTCAAATAAATAAAATAAGTAATCACTAATACCTAAAGAATGATGAGAACACCTGCTTATCTATGCCTGCTGTTAACCTGCATGCTCATTTCTTGTACCCCTACGCAAGAGAAACACGAAATAGATTACACATCTTATGTAAATCCATTTATCGGAACAGACTTCACTGGAAACACTTATCCTGGTGCCCAAGCTCCTTTCGGCATGGTGCAACTTAGCCCGGACAACGGACTCCCCGGATGGGACCGTATCTCCGGTTATTTCTATCCGGACAGTACGATTGCCGGTTTCAGCCACACACATCTTTCCGGCACTGGAGCGGGAGATTTGTATGACATCTCTTTCATGCCTGTCACTCTTCCCTACAAAGAAGCGGAAGCTCCACTTGGCATCCACTCTAAATTCTCCCACAAGGATGAAAGTGCTCATGCCGGTTATTATCAAGTACGCCTGACTGATTATAACATCAACGTCGAACTGACTGCCACCGAGCGTTGTGGTATCCAACGTTATACGTTTCCGGAAGCCCAATCTGCTATCTTCTTAAATCTGAAGAAAGCCATGAACTGGGATTTTACCAACGATTCTCATATCGAAGTCGTAGACTCCGTTACCATTCAAGGTTACCGTTTTTCCGACGGCTGGGCACGCGATCAACACATCTATTTCCGCACCCGATTCTCCAAGCCTTTTGAGAAAATGGAACTGGACACAACTGCCATCATCAAAGACAATAAACGTATCGGCACCGCTGTTATCGCCCGCTTCGATTTCAATACCCAAAAGGATGAACAGATATTAGTAAACACTGCCGTTTCCGGTGTCAGCATGGAAGGAGCAGCCAAAAACCTGCAAGCTGAAGTCCCCGAAAATAACTTCGACAAATACTTGGCGGAAACAAAAGCAAACTGGAACCGCCAGCTCGGAAAGATTGAAATAAAAGGTGATAATGAGAACGATAAAGTGAACTTCTACACTGCTCTCTATCACTCAATGATTGCTCCAACTATTTACAGTGATGTAGACGGAGCTTACTACGGTCCCGATAAGAAAGTACACCAAGCCGACGGCTGGGTTAATTATAGCACTTTCTCCCTATGGGATACATACCGTGCCGCCCACCCGCTCTTTACTTATACCGAACCCGAGCGTGTCAACGACATGGTGAAATCCTTCATCGCCTTCTACGAACAGAATGGCCGTCTGCCAGTGTGGAACTTCTACGGAAGTGAAACAGACATGATGATCGGTTATCATGCTGTTCCTGTTATTGTAGACGCCTATCTGAAAGGAATCGGCGACTTCGACGCAAAGAAAGCCTTGGATGCTTGCATAGCAACGGCTAATCTGGATAATTACCGCGGCATCGGACTCTACAAAGAATTAGGATACATACCTTACAACGTAACAGACCACTACAACGCAGAAAACTGGTCGTTATCCAAAACACTGGAATACGCTTTCGATGACTATTGCATTGCCGAAATGGCGGAGAAGATGGGCAAACAAGACATTGCGGACGAATTTTACAAACGTTCTCAAAACTACAAAAATGTATATAATCCCGCTACTTCTTTCATGCAGCCACGCGACGACAAAGGCACCTTTATCAAGGACTTCAAAGCCGATGACTATACGCCACACATCTGCGAAAGCAATGGATGGCAATACTTTTGGTCTGTACAGCATGACATTAACGGACTGATCGACCTTGTAGGAGGTAAAAACCGATTTGCCGAAAAACTGGACAGTATGTTCACCTATCATCCGGCAGCAGATGACGAACTACCTATCTTCAGCACGGGCATGATAGGACAATATGCGCATGGCAATGAACCGAGCCATCATGTTATTTATCTGTTCAATGTTATAGGACACGAAAATCGCACACAAGAATATGTAGCCAAAGTGATGAACGAGCTCTACAAGAACGAACCTGCCGGTCTTTGTGGCAACGAAGATTGCGGACAGATGTCAGCATGGTATGTATTCAGTGCGATGGGATTCTACCCCGTCAATCCCGTCAGTGGAAAATACGAGATAGGTACTCCCCTATTCCCGGAAATGCAATTACATCTGGCGAATGGAAAAACTTTCACCGTACTGGCCCCCAAAGTGAACAAAGAAAATATCTATATCCAATCCATCAAAATAGATGGAAAACCGTATGACAAAACGTATCTTACTCACGATCAAATCATGAGTGGAGCAACTGTCGAATTCGAAATGAGTAACACCCCTAAAGCAATTGGAGTCATATTCGAAGAAAATAACCCATAAGCCAAACCTGAACAACCAATTGAGAGAATGAACGAAAACTTCGATATAACCTATAAAGCACTATTTCGCCGGTACTATCCCAGCCTGATTTTCTATGCTACCCGTCTGGTGGGAGAAGAAGCAGCAGAGGATGTAGTGCAGGACGTATTTGTAGAATTATGGAAGCGGAAAGACCACATAGAGATAGGCGACCAAATCCAGGCCTTTCTCTATCGTGCCGTTTACACCCGTGCCCTTAACGTCTTGAAACACCGCAGTGTGGAAGACGGTTATTGTGTTGCCATGGAAGAAATCAACCAAAGACGCGCAGAATTCTATCAACCGGACAACAACGAAGTAATTCGGAGGATCGAAGATAAGGAACTCCGCAAAGAAATTCATGATGCAATTAATGAACTCCCTGACAAATGCAAAGAGGTTTTCAAACTTAGCTATCTACATGATATGAAAAACAAGGAAATAGCCGATATTCTCGGAGTTTCACTCCGCACGGTGGAAGCCCATATGTATAAGGCTTTAAAATACTTGCGTGGCCGACTTGATCCTCTTTGGACGATTCTTTTCTTATTTTTATGGCGATTATAATAAGTGTTTTTGCATTTTGAATTGTATTACTAATATGAAGGAAAAGAAAATGAGTAATCTGAGTGAAGAAATAATAAACAGATATCTGGCAGGACAGTGTTCTGAAGAAGAGCTTATCGAGGTCAATGCTTGGATGAAGGAATCGGAAGAAAACGCCCGCCAGCTCTTTCGTATGGAAGAAATTTATCATTTGGGGAAATTCGACCAGTACACTGATGAACAACGGATACTTCGTGCGGAAAAACAACTCTATAAAAAGCTGGACGAAGAGAAAGGTAAACAGAGCAAAATACTAAGCATGCATCGCTGGATGAAATATGCCGCAGTGATTGCTGTGATGTTGGTCATGGGTAGTGGAGTCGGATATTGGTTCTATCAAAGCGGAAACAATCAACAAATGATGGTTGCAGTAGCCAGCGAAGGCATTGTTAAGGAAGTAGTCTTGCCGGATGGCAGCAAGGTTTGGCTGAACAATGCAGCAACCTTGAAATATCCACGTGAGTTCTCCGAAAAGGAACGCAATGTCTACCTGGAAGGAGAAGCTTATTTTGAGGTCACCAAAAACCGCCATAAGCCATTCACCGTTCAAAGTGATGCAATACGCGTACGCGTACTGGGAACTACGTTCAATTTAAAATCCGATAAGCGTTGCCGGATAGCGGAGGCGACACTTATTGAAGGTGAGATTGAAGTAAAAGGCAATAAGGAAGAGGGGCAGATTATCCTCACTCCGGGGCAACGTGCGGAACTGAACAAAAATAATGGACGATTGACCGTGAAACAAGTGGATGCCAAGTTGGATGCTGTTTGGCACGATAATCTGATTCCATTCCAAAAAGCAGATATCTTCACCATCACCAAAGCGCTGGAGCGTTTCTATGATGTGAAAATCATTCTATCTCCTGACATTCAGACGGGTAAAACTTACTCCGGTGTACTGAAAAGGAAATCGAATATCGAGTCAGTGTTAAAATCATTGCAAAACTCTATACCTATTGATTATAAAATTGTCGGAAACAATATCTTCATTTCTCCCAAATAAGAAGTAAAAGATGAACCGGCTAAAACTTAAAAGCTATTAATACCATGAAATTAAAAACATTCCTAATAGTAGGATGTTTAGGAGGTTTATTCACACTTAGCTCCTGCACAGCCCCCACTAATGTAAAAGACTATAGTGCTTACGTCAACCCTTTCATCGGTACCGGTGGACATGGTCATACCTTCCCCGGAGCGGTAGTTCCCCACGGGATGATTCAGCCCAGTCCGGACACCCGGATCGATGGTTGGGATGCTTGTTCCGGTTATTATTATGCCGACTCTACCATCAATGGCTTCTCACACACCCACGTCAGCGGTACAGGTTGTTGCGACTATGGAGATGTCTTGCTCATGCCAACTGTGGGTAAACAACAATATCGTACAACCGATCCCCAAAGCCAACGCCTAGCATACGCTTCCTCTTTCTCACATAAGAATGAAATCGCAGAACCGGGATATTATTCTGTCTTTCTTGATACTTACCAGGTGAAAGCTGAAATTTCATCCACCAAACGAGGAGCAATCCATCGCTATACTTTTCCCGAAAACGCCGAATCCGGGTTTATCATCGACCTGGATTACAGCCTGCAACGACAGACTAACTCCGAGATGGAAATAGAAGTAATAAGCGATACGGAAATCTGTGGACATAAGAAAACAACTTATTGGGCTTTCGACCAATATATCAACTTCTACGCTAAATTTTCCAAACCATTCTCTTATACGCTCGTTACGGATTCTATCACCATGGACAATGGCAAACGGCTTCCTGTCTGCAAAGCATTATTGCATTTCAACACCAGTAAAGACGAACAGGTTCTTGTTAAAGTAGGTGTGTCCGCTGTCGATATTGCCGGTGCACGGAAGAACGTTGAATCAGAAATTCCCGGATGGGATTTCGAGAAAGTACGTAAAGACGCACGTACGGCATGGAATGAATATCTTTCCAAAATTGATATTACAACTTCCGATAAAGAAGATAAAGCCATCTTCTACACGGCCCTCTATCATACGGGAATCAGTCCAAATCTGTTCACTGATGCAGACGGACGTTATTTAGGAATGGATCTTGAAGTGCATCAAGGAGACACCCTTAATCCGATATACACTGTCTTTTCTTTATGGGATACTTTCCGTGCTCTACATCCGCTAATGACTATCATTGATCCTGATCTGAATAATCACTTTATCAATTCGTTAATTAAGAAGCATCAGGAAGGTGGAATATACCCCATGTGGGACTTGGCTTCCAATTACACCGGCACTATGATTGGTTATCATGCTGTTCCGGTCATCGTGGATGCCTACATGAAAGGGTATCGCAATTTTGATGCCAAAGAGGCTTATAAAGCCTGCCTGCGTGCCGCCGAATATGACACTACCGGCATCAAATGTCCGGATTTGGTATTGCCTCATCTCATGCCTAAAGCAAAATATTATAAGAATGCCATCGGATATATCCCTTGTGACCGCGAAAACGAATCAGTGGCCAAAGCTCTGGAATATGCGTATGATGACTGGTGTATCTCTATCTTTGCAGAAGCAATGAGTGATTTTGAATCCAAAGCAAAGTATGAACGCTTTGCCAAGGCGTACGAATTTTATTTCGACAAATCAATCCGCTTCATGCGTGGACTGGACTCAAAAGGTGAATGGCGTACTCCATTCAATCCGCGTGCATCTACTCACCGCAGCGATGATTATTGTGAAGGAACAGCTTGGCAATGGACTTGGTTTGTGCCGCATGATGTAGAAGGATTAGTCAATCTGATGGGTGGAGAAGATGCTTTTGTCCAGAAACTCGATTCCTTATTCTCGGCCGATTCATCACTTGAAGGTGAGACAACCTCATCAGATATCAGCGGACTTATCGGGCAATATGCACATGGAAACGAACCAAGTCACCATGTGATCCATCTATATAACTACGTTAACCATCCTTGGAGAACTCAAGAGTTGGTGGATAGCGTTTACCGAAGTCAGTATACCAACAGTATAGACGGTCTTTCGGGCAATGAGGACTGCGGTCAGATGTCTGCCTGGTATATACTCAACTCTATGGGATTCTATCAGGTATGTCCCGGCAAGCCGGTATATTCCATCGGACGTCCTGCCTTCGACAAAGCAGTTATCAATCTGCCTGAAGGAAAGACTTTCAGTATTGTAGTAAAGAATAATGGGAAAAAGAATAAATACATTGAAAGTGTATTGCTGAACGGTAAAGCTCTAAACATTCCATTCTTTAACCATCAGGATATTGCGAATGGAGGAACGATGGAAATCAAGATGACCGATCATCCTACGAAATGGGGAGTCCTCTCTCCGGCTCTCTCCTCCAAAGAAGAGGAATGAGTTGGTACTAGCTGTTCAAATTGAATAAAAAAAACAAAACCTTGAAAAATAAATTGGCTCAATCGATTTCTGATTCGATTGAGCCATAAATAATAAATAAGACCATGAAAAAGTATCTCCTATTAGTATGCGCATTAAGTTGTATCGTCTTTGCAAAAGCCAAAGACTGGACGCAGTATGTCAATCCGCTTATGGGTTCTCAATCTAGTTTCGAGTTATCAACAGGTAATACTTATCCGGCCATTGCCCGTCCGTGGGGGATGAATTTCTGGACTCCACAAACAGGAAAGATGGGAGACGGATGGCAATACACTTATACGGCTAATAAGATTCGTGGATTTAAACAAACACATCAACCCAGTCCGTGGATTAATGATTACGGACAATTCTCTATTATGCCTGTAGTAGGCAAACCGGAATTCAATGAAGAGAAGCGTGCCAGTTGGTTTGCCCACAAAGGAGAAACTGCCACTCCTTATTATTATAAAGTATATCTTGCAGAGCATGATGTAGTGACAGAAATGGCTCCAACCGAGCGTGCCGTTCTTTTCCGTTTCACTTTTCCGGAAAACGATCATTCGTATGTTGTAGTGGATGCCTTTGATAAGGGATCGTATATTAAGGTTATTCCGGAAGAAAACAAGATTATCGGTTACACGACCCGCAACAGCGGTGGAGTTCCCGAAAACTTTAAAAATTACTTTATTATTGAATTCGACAAGCCTTTCACTTATAAAGCTACGGTAGCCAATGGCAATCTGCAGGAAAATGTTACCGAACAGACAACAGATCATGCCGGAGCCATTATTGGTTTCCAAACACATAAGGACGAACAAGTACATGCAAGAATTGCTTCTTCTTTCATCAGTTTTGAACAGGCAGCTTTAAATATGAAAGAGTTGGGCAAAGATAATATCGAACAGCTAGCCCAAAAAGGAAAAGAAGCGTGGAACCAAGTATTAGGCAAAATAGAAGTAGAAGGAGGCAATCTCGACCAATATCGCACATTCTATTCTTGTTTATATCGTTCATTGCTCTTCCCACGCAAATTCTACGAACTGGATGCTGCCGGACAACCTGTTCATTACAGTCCTTATAATGGGCAAGTATTACCGGGGTATATGTATACCGACACAGGCTTTTGGGATACTTTCCGTTGCCTATTCCCGTTATTGAACCTAATGTACCCGTCAGTCAACAAGGAAATGCAGGAAGGTCTGATCAATACATATAAAGAGAGCGGTTTCTTCCCGGAATGGGCAAGTCCGGGGCACAGAGGCTGTATGGTTGGTAACAACTCTGCTTCTGTCTTAGTGGATGCTTACATGAAAGGAGTGAAAGTGGACGATATAAAAACATTGTATGAAGGGCTGATTCACGGAACGGAGAATGTACATCCACAAGTATCATCAACAGGACGTCTGGGATATAAATATTACAATAAACTGGGCTACGTGCCTTATGATGTAAAAATCAATGAGAACGCCGCACGCACGTTGGAATATGCATACAATGACTGGTGTATCTACCAACTGGCAAAGGAACTTAAACGTCCGAAAAAAGAGATTAATCTTTTCGCAAAACGTGCCATGAACTACAAGAATCTTTTCGATAAGGAATCTAAGTTAATGCGTGGACGCAACGAAGATGGTACATTCCAATCTCCTTTCTCTCCGCTGAAATGGGGAGATGCTTTTACGGAAGGAAATAGCTGGCACTATACTTGGTCGGTATTCCACGATCCTCAAGGATTGATTGACTTGATGGGTGGAAAAGAGATGTTTATCACCATGATGGATTCTGTTTTTGCCGTACCTCCTATTTTTGATGATAGCTACTACGGCCAAGTGATTCATGAAATCCGTGAAATGACTGTGATGAATATGGGTAACTATGCACATGGCAATCAACCGATTCAGCACATGATTTATTTATATGACTATGCAGGACAACCTTGGAAAGCCCAATACTGGTTGCGTCAAGTAATGGATCGTATGTACTCTCCTACTCCGGACGGCTATTGTGGCGACGAGGACAACGGACAAACTTCTGCCTGGTATGTATTCTCGGCATTAGGTTTCTATCCTGTTTGCCCGGGAACGGACGAGTATATCATAGGCGCTCCGTTATTCAAGAAAGCCACGCTTCATTTTGAAAACGGCAACAGTTTAGTGATTGACGCTCCGAACAACAGCAAAAAGAATTTCTATGTCAACTCACTGAATGTCAATGGCACCGACTACACCAAGAATTATCTCCGTCACGAAGACTTATTCAAAGGTGGCACTATCAAAGTAGATATGGGTAATCAACCGAATAAGAACAGAGGAACGAAAGAAGAGGATATGCCTTATTCTTTCTCCAAAGAGCAATAATCCTTACTAAACAAAGTTGCCGCCATCCCGGTTTCAGCCTCCAGTTTCCGGCTGAAAGCAATAGCCTGAAAGCTGTTTTTTGGCTTTCTGGCTATTGCTTTGATTATCTTTCACTGCTTTTACTTTAAAAGCTAGAAGAACCTACTATGGTTAGTTTCAATACGGTATGGAAATGAACAAAATCGTGCGAGAATGAGCTGAAATATAATCTCACACCACTCTAGAGAATTAAAAAGGTTCTTAATCAAATTCCGTGCTAGTAAAGCTCATTGAAAGGCCGATGGATAAAGGGATATCGGCATATTAGAAATAGCAAATAAATTATCCAAACTATATGCATCTTAAAGTACTCCGGAATAGCCATGAATAAGGTAATTGAACATAAATAAGTAGCACGGAATTTGAAGAAGAACCATTAAAAAGTAAGAATCTGCTGTCATCTGTCATCTATTTGTATTTAAATACCTAATTATAAACATATTATAATGTGACAGCAGTATGTGACAACACAGTGATAGCACTTTTGCTGTCACCATTTCTTTCATCCTTCTCTCTTTCTTAAGAATCACAACCTACATCGTTCATATTTCTTAGCCGTAAGGAAGTATTTGCTTTCCCGCCTTAGAAACTCCAGTTTCAAACCTTGAAACTCTAGTTTCACTTACTAGAAACCCTAGTTTCACACGTTTGAAACTAAAGTTTCAAGCTGGAGAAAGTATCTTTCAATGGAGATTAAGAAATACAGGCAAGCGGAGAAGAGAAGGAGAATGAGATTTGTCTTTTAAGCAAAGATACTCGGAAAATATTTTGCTCTAAAAGATACGAGCTCAATATCCCCCAATTAAATTGTTTGAGAGTATATCGAGCTCATATATACAAGACATCAATATCCTGCAATCTAAAAAACTGCTTTCTTGTATTTCAGCACAGAAATATCCATAAAACATTCCATTATTTTGCACGGTATATACAGCTAATTCTCTTCAGGCAATATGATTGCATTATCATAACAAGCCAGATTATAAGTACTCACTAATGCCGGTTCCGCTTTACATGTAATCACGAAATCCGTTTCAGCCGGTTTTGACACTGACGTTTGAATTATTCTTTCCAAACTTTCTACCTCCTTTTTCAGTAATATAGTCCCAACTTTAGAATCATTGTCAATGTATACTTTGTTATCAAAAGTTTCCACATCATCCTGGCAACCTGATATAGAACAAATGGTAGCCAATAATATCATAATAGAAAATAGCTTATACTTCTTTATGACTACCTGTTTTTAATTGACGGATTTAGTGTGTTTATTGTATTTCTAGTATCTCTAAATGTCATTGAAGGGTTATAATAATCATTAGATATATCATAAATGCCAAGTCCGGCAATATCTATATTGTCAACGCCAAGAGCCCATTCTGCCACTCCTGCAAATATTTTCGTTCCATCAGCAAAATCCCCCCACTTCTTTGTTACTTTCATCAAGAGATGCTCTCGAGACAATAACAGCCAACTTATCTACCGGAACATTTTCTACAGCCACCTGTTGTAAATTAAATGTTAGTTTTTCTACACTATTTACATCAAAACACGATACAAATATCACAGAACAATTTGTTATCAGTTCCTTATTTATCAGATTCTGTGGATTGCCTTCAAAGACAATCACATGTTCTTGATGTCTTTGAAACCAGTCGTTCATTATTCCAACAAATGCTTTTTCATTCTGTTTATATTCATTCTTTTCTGTTTCTGTCATATGCAATATGCTTTTCCTTCGTATCCGACAGAAATTCCGTCATAGTCATATTTGTCTGCTATTGAAAGAGCATATTGCAATGCATCTACCATATAAGAGAGATTGTGTTCCGTATCGGCTTTATATTGACGTAAGTTTTCTAAGTACTTGGTAGTTCCTAATTGCAAGGTATTCAGGAGGGTATTATATTATTTTCATTTTTCTCAGAAAAAAAGAGAATTTAGACTAAGTGTTTATTATATTAGTGTTGTTTTATTAGCAAAAGGGAAAAGAAAGTCGACACTCCCCTTTTTAGAATTTAATAAAAGTATAACCGTTAAATTAAAAGTATGGAAAGCAAACATTCGCTTCGAAAGTCGAATCTATTTCGAGCTTTACTGATTCTTTTGTTCATGGTAGTTCCCTTGCAGTGGGCTACAGCCCAGTTGACCCTATCAACTCACCGTACAACTTTAGGGAATGTAATTAAACAAATTCAGTCCCAATCAAAGTATCAATTCTTTTATAACGACAAACTATCGACGATCACAGTTGATCCTTTAAATGTAAAAGATGCTCCATTGGAGCAAGTACTGAATACGCTTTTAAAGAACAAAGATATTTCTTATAAGATAGAAGATAATATCATTTATCTATCAGAAAAAGAAGTATCAAGTGGTAACCAACAGCAGGTTGGTAAAGAACAGACTATAACAGGACAGGTTATAGATTCCAAAGGTGAACCTTTAATCGGAGTCAGTATCCTAGTAAAAGGAACAACTGACGGAGCTATAACTGATTTAGATGGTAACTATAAAATAGTAACCAAAAGTGCTAATCCTGTTATTGTATATTCATATATTGGGTATAAAACACAGGAAGTTCCCCTGAAAGGTCAGTCTTCTGTAAATATAACATTAATGGACGATACACAAGTTATTGATGAAGTAGTTGTCACTGCCTTGGGTATCAAAAGAGCGACAAAAGCTCTAAGTTATAACGTTCAGGAAGTAAAAAGTGATGACCTTTTAACGAACAAGGACGCTAACTTCATCAATGCACTTTCCGGTAAAGTTGCCGGAGTTACGATCAATTCCAGTTCATCTGGTGTAGGTGGTGCCAGCAAAGTGGTGATGCGTGGTGCAAAAAGTATAGAGCAATCCAGTAACGCACTTTATGTAATAGATGGTATTCCAATGTACAATTTGAGCGGAGAAGGCGGACAAGTATTCGACTCAAAAGGTTCCACAGAAGCTATTGCTGATATAAATCCAGAAGATATTGAGTCCATGTCCGTATTGACGGGTGCAGCAGCGGCAGCTTTATATGGTAGTCAGGCAGCTAATGGTGCTATTGTTATTACCACAAAGAAAGGCAAAGAAGGACGTGTCAGTTTGACTGTTACACAAAATACGGAATTTATCCGTCCGTTCAGAATGCCGGAATTTCAAAACCGCTATGGCACAGGTAATCTGTCAACAGGTGCAACAACTGGTGACCTTAGCTGGGGACATCTATTAAACAACAGCAATTACATGGGATATGATCCGGCAAGTGACTTCCTTAGAACAGGTGTTGTTACCACTGAAAGCGTTGCATTATCAGCTGGTACAGATAAAAATCAGACTTATTTTTCTTCCAGTGTTGTGAATTCAAAGGGTATGGTGCCCAATAATGACTATAACCGCTATAATTTCACATTCCGCAATACTACTTCTTTCTTGAAAGATAAAATGATATTGGATGTGAGTGCTAGTTATATCAAGCAAAATGATAAGAATATGGTTAACCAAGGTACTTATTCAAACCCATTGGTTACTGCCTATCTGTTCCCACGTGGAAATGACTGGGAAGAATATAAGATGTACGAACGTTATGACACAAATCGCAAAATCTATACTCAATATTGGCCCAATGAAATGCTTTCCAGCTATACTGGGCAAAACCCGTATTGGATTGCATATCGAAATCTGCGTGAGAACGATAAAGAACGTTATATGTTAAGTGCTAATCTGAGTTATCAGATTCTTGACTGGCTTAGTGTCTCCGGTCGTGTACGTGTAGATAATGCAAATACAGATTATACAAAAAAGTTATATGCAACCAGCCATAATGTACTGACAGAAGGTTCGAAAAATGGATTCTTTGGTTTAGCCAGAACTCTTGATAAACAGACATACGCAGACGTAATGGTAAACATCAACAAGACATTTAAAGAAATTATTTCTTTGCAAGCCAACATTGGTGCGTCTTACTCTGATATAAAACAAGATGTTATGTCTAATGAAGGCCCGATCCGCAGTGATGGAATTGCCAATATGTTCAATATCATTCAACTGGATGATGTCAAGACAAAGCGTAACCAAAGTGGCTACAGAGAACAAACCAAATCTCTTTTTGCAAGTGTTGAACTGGGTTATAAAAGCACATATTATTTAACTTTAACCGGACGTAGTGATTGGCCTTCTCAATTAGCTGGACCTAATTCTGCAAAAAGTGCATTCTTTTATCCCTCAATAGGTGGTTCTGTCATTCTATCTGAATTATTACCGATGCCGAAGCAGATCCAGTATTTAAAATTAAGAGGTTCATTTGCATCAGTAGGTTTACCTTTCCCACGTTTCCTGGCAAGTCCCACTTACGAATGGGATAATGCAACCAAACAATGGATCACTAAGACTCATTATCCATTGTATGAATTGAAACCGGAAAAAACGAACTCTTGGGAAATTGGTATTACAGCAAGATTCTTGGATCATTTTAATTTTGACTTAGGATTATATACAACAAAGACTTATAATCAAACATTCAATCCTCAGGTTTCTGTATCTTCAAAATACTCAACGATGTATGTACAAACGGGTAGTGTGCGAAATAAAGGTATAGAACTATCACTCGGATATCAAAATGAATGGAACAAGAAATTCAGTTGGTCGTCTAACTTTACTTTTAGTGCCAACAAAAATGAAATACTTAATTTATTAGAAAACTATATTCATCCGGAAACAGGTGAGTTAATCACCAAAGAACGTTTAGATGTCGGTGGACTTGCACAAGCTAGATTCGTACTGAAGAAAGGTGGAACATTAGGAGATATGTATTCTACCGCTGATTTACTACGCGACAACCAAAGTAATATTTATGTTGACGCAGAAGGAAATGTAAAAGCCAATTTTAAATCTGAAGATATTAAATTAGGCAGTGTTTTCCCAAAATGCAATATGGCGTGGAGAAATGATTTCCGTTGGAAGAATCTAAATTTCGGATTCATGCTATCCGCACGTATTGGTGGTATTGTCTATTCTGCTACACAAGCTGCTCTTGATCTTTATGGAGTATCAGAAGCCAGTGCAGCAGCACGTGACCGTGGTGGCGTACTTGTTAATGGCAGTGATATAGTTGATGCACAAAAATGGTATTCTGTGATAGGTTCGGAAAGTGGTATCCCCCAATATTATACTTATAGTGCAACCAACTTGCGTTTGCAGGAAGCTAGCATCGGTTATACAATATCTAAAAATAAGTTATGGGGTGTAGCGGATATTACAATTTCATTGGTAGGACGTAACTTATGGATGATCTACTGCAAGGCTCCATTCGACCCGGAAGCGGTGGCTACAACCGGTAACTATTATCAAGGTATTGATAATTTCATGATGCCAAGTTCACGTAACTTAGGATTCAATGTTAGACTTAAATTTTAATAGTAGTAGCTATGATAAAAAAATCAACCATAAAATTAATTCTTGTCGGCGGTGCAATAGGTGTTTCCGCATGTACAAATAATTATATAGATTATAATACTAACCCATACGAAGCAACCAAAGACCAAATGAATGCAGATGGCTATATTTGGCGATCGGCTTTAGTAAATATGCAAGGTTATGTTGTTCCGGCCGAACCTAACACTCTTCAATATACTGACTGTTTATTAGGCGGTACATACGGTGGCTATTTGGGAGAATCGAAAGCAAACGACTGGAATAATCGTTTTTCTACATACAATCCTTCACAAGCATGGATTGGAGTGCTTTACAATGATATAATTCCCAAAGTATTACCTAGCTTAAGCCAAATAGAAGTCAATACAACAGATGAAGTTCCTTTGGCGGTAGCACAAATTGTAAAAGTCGCAGCTTTGCATAGGATCACTGATACATATGGTCCTATTCCTTATTCTCAATTAGGTGCTGATGGAAAATTAGCTGCTCCGTTTGATTCGCAGCAAGATGTTTACACCAATATGATTAAAGATTTGGATAATGCTATTAATATTCTTACAGCCAAACAAACAAATACTTTTAATCCTGATGCGGATAAAGTATATGGCGGTAATGTGGTAAAATGGATAAAGTTTGCTAATTCTCTGAAATTACGTTTGGCAATGCGTATGGTATATACTAATTATAACGTGGATGGAAAAACACCGCAAACAATAGCTGAAGAAGCCGTAAAACATGAAATAGGGGTTATGACTTCAAACGATGACAATGCAATGTTTACACCTAACGAGAATCCTTTTTATAAAACAAATTATGAATACAGTGATTATCGGGTTGCTGCCGATATAATGTCTTATATGAAAGGCTATCAAGATCCTCGTATGGAGAAATATTTCACTAAATCCACTTTTGCTGATAAAGATTATCATGGTATTCGTATTGGTACAGGTGTCTTGACTAATTCAGAAATGAGCCACTCGTATTCTAATATGCAAACAACCCTGAACTCTAAACTAATGTGGATGAATGCTGCTGAAGTTGCATTTCTAGAAGCAGAAGGAGCTTTGAGAGGTTGGGACATGAAAGGCGGAGATGCTAAATCATACTATCAAAAGGGCATTACATTGTCTTTTGAACAATGGGGAGCTAGTATTACGGATAGCTATTTCACTTCGCAAAATAAACCACAGATATACAAAGATCCTGCCGAAACGTTCAGTTATACTGGTTCTGTTTCAGATATTACAGTAAAATGGAAAGAAATAAGTGGATTTGATGAAGAAAATCTAGAACGTATTATTACTCAAAAATGGATTGCTAATTTCCCGTTAGGCATGGAATCGTGGGCGGAGTTTCGTCGTACAGGCTATCCAAAGTTAATGGAAGTAGACAAGAATCTAGGAACTGATATAACCCAAGGGAAGTTTGCACGTCGTCTGTCTTATCCACAGGATGAGTATAGAAACAATGGAGATAACATGCCGAAAGCATTGGAATATCTAAATGGAGCAGACAAAATGTCTACTCATGTATGGTGGGATTGTAATCCAAGATTAACTGAAGAATAAAAATCTAGTGAATTATGAATAATAAAACAAATATAATAGTAACATTGCTTTTTGCAGCGAGTTGTGCTTTTGTTTCATGTGATGACTGGACAGATGTAGAAAGTATCAGCATCAAACAGCCCGGTATTGAGGAACAAAACCCCGAACTATATACCAAGTACTTAGAAAACTTACGTCAATATAAAGCCGATACGGAACACAAAAAAGTGTATGCATGGTTTGATAATAGCGAAAAGAATCCGGCTAGTCGTGCACAGCATATTACAAGCCTGCCTGACAGCATTGATATTGTTGGGTTAATGTGTCCTTCAGAGTTAGCAACTTTTGAAAAAGAAGAAATAGTAACTTTACGACAGAAAGGAACAAAAGTAGTTTATGCCATCAGTTATGATGAGATAAAAGCTCAATATGAAAACCTTATTTCTACCCAACTAGAATTAGAGAATGAAAGCACATTCGATACCTTTCTAAAAAAAGAAATAGAAAAGCAATTGGCATATTCTGAACCTTTTGATGGAATTATATTAAAACTTATCGGGCAGAATCCTAAGTATATGACAGCTGAAGATAAAGCTACTTACACAGCTAGTCAAAATATCTTTTTTAATGCCGCATTAGATTGGATTAATAAAAATGAAGGAAAATTCCTTTCTTTCCAAGGAAAGCCCCAAAATGTAGTAGATAAAATTATCCTATCTAAATTCCTTCATCTCATCATAGAGATGTATCAAGTAACGGATAAGAATAAATTTCCTCTCGCTATTCAAGACTGTTTAGAAACAGGAGTGCCAACAGATCGTTTTATCATGGCTGTCTCAACTCCGTCCTTGGATGCGTCTGACACAAGTACAGGTTTTATAGGGAAAGAAAAGGCTATTATTGAAACTGCCTATTGGATAACAACAGATGCCCAAGAATATGACAAATGTGGTATAGCTATTGATAATATTCAAAATGATTACTATCAAACAAATGGAAATTACCACAATGTAAAAGAGACTATTAACATTATGAATCCAGCCCCTTCCAAATAATTGAATGATTATGAAACTACAAAAATTATATGGTATTACGTTAGGATTACTAACTTTCATCTCTACAGGATGCAATGATGATATGAAAAACTTCTCCAATAAAATCTTCATGAGTTCTGTCAGCCCCGAAAATATCCTAGTCAAATCTAACATAGAGTCTGATGAACGTACCTTCCAACTAGAAATTGCAAAGCCGGAAGAAAGTGATATTAATTTTACAATCAAAGTAGATCCTGCATTGGTATCCACTTATAAGGATATCTACTATACAAATGATGTGGAAATGCTACCCGAAAAGTATTACGCTTTCTCAACTACAGAAGGGAAAATAGCTTCAGGAAGTATTATTTCCACTCCAATCACTGTCTACTTTAAAGCAATTAACCAATTGGATATTGACAAGGTATATGTACTTCCTGTTAGTATAGATAATGCCAACATTGCTATTTTATCTTCAGCACAAACTTTCTATTATGTATTTAAAGGAGCATCACTTATCAATAAAGTGGCGAATATCAAAGAAAATAATATTTATGTAGAGTGGAAAAAGCCTGAAGTAGTTAACAACTTAACAACTTTAACAGCAGAAGCTTTAGTCCGGCCACACAATTTTGACCATAATATCAGTACATTGATGGGAATTGAAGGTAAATTCCTATTCCGGTTTGGTGATGATGGCGTACCTGCGAATCACTTACAAATAGCAGGTACTTCAAGCGCAACAAATATACATATTAATCGGGATGTTCCATTAGAAAAGTGGATTCATATCGCTATCACCTACAATGCTGCTGAAAAAAATCTAAAAGCTTATTATAATGGAGAACTTGTCACAGACCACAGTATGGATATTGGTCCTATAAACTGGGGAGTTCCACACTCCGATGAAGAAGACGGAAAACCACGTTGTTTCTGGATAGGTCGTTCTTACAATAATGAACGTTGGTTAGATGCTGATATTGCTGAAGTACGTATTTGGAATCGTGTATTAAGCGAAGAAGAAATCAATGAAAAAGATCATGCATACGAAGTAGACCCTGCATCAGACGGTCTCGTAGCCTACTGGAAACTGAATGATGGTATCAATGAGCTGAAAGATCATACCATAAATGGCAACAACGCAACTCCTACTTCCAGTTTGACATGGGTAGATGTGGCACTTCCTGCCAAAGAGAAATAACAGCATACTACAAATTAATTAAATGAACTATGAAATATATAAACTTTTTTAGACCAACCCTGGCAATTGCAGTGTTTGTTTGCCTATGCAATATATTTGCAGGTTGCGAAGACGATATCACAATATTGCCTGGAAATAGAAATTCTTTCGAAAACATAGAAGGTATTTTTGGAAGTGTCAGATCAGCAGCCGGTGCAAAAGAACTAACTCCTATAACAATAACTGGAGATAAGCACGGAACAGGACACGTATACTTTGAACTAAGTAAAGCAGCCAACAAAGATATTACCGTCACATTCAAGATTGATGAATCTGCACTAACCGCATATAATCAAGCCAACGGAACATCTTATGCAATGTATCCGACTGATAAACTTTCTCTAGAAAACAATGGAATAGTAATCATACCGTCAGGAAAAAGGAAATCGTCTTCTATCGAGCTAGAGATCCAACCTGGAGGAATAATAGGTACAACTTATGCAGTAGCTATATCCGCTACAGCTTCAGATGGTATCGAAAATACCGCTAACAATCAATCATACATTTATTTAATTACCCCACAAAAGGCTCTACCCAATACAGAAAAAGGTTCTGTCAAAACAATCTGTTATATCGAAGTCAATAATGAGAACATTTTGAATGCGGGTGAATATACTATGGAAAATAGTGGAAAACCATTCTTCGACATTGTCAACATATTTGCAGCCAATATTCGTATAAATGAAGAAGGAAAACCATATGTACACTGTAATCCGCAAGTAACTTTTGTTTTAGAGAATGTAGACAAACTTATTCGTCCATTACAACAAAAAGGAATAAAAGTAAACTTGACCATTTTAGGTGACCATACAGCTGCCGGAATGCGAAGTTTAGGCAATGAAGCTGCTAAAGATTTTGCAAAGGAACTAAAGTCTTATGTAGATATCTATGGGCTTGACGGAATAGACTTTGATGACGAATGGGCAAATTATGACGAAGTTTCAAACTATCCCGGATTAGTACAGCCTTCACAAGAACAGTATAGCCGTTTAATCTATGAATGCCGTCAAATGATGCCTGACAAATCATTAAGTGTGTATTGGTGCAACCAAGAAAATGGGCAACCTTCGATCAACTATCCCCTTGGAGATATTGAAGGAGAAACGGTTAACAGCTTAATCAATTTCACCGTCTTCGGAAATTACAATATATGGAATGAATTATCCCATATCGACAAAATTAAGCAATGTCCATACGCAATCAATGTTACAGAAGATTATTTTTCAATTAATCCTGTCTATCTTTCTAAAGTCAAAAACGAGTGGGGATACTTTGCTATTTATAATTTAAAAGCATCAAAAGTTTATAGTTCAAAGTTTAATGAAATAGGTCAAACTCTATATAATGACAACGTTATATGGACTGAACAAGTATATGGAAGAACTGATTTTACCCCTTCACGTTCATCAGCTATTAAAGATTATAACTATTATCTAGGAAATTGGAAAGTCTCAACAGCTCAACAATATAATTGGACAGGAAGTAGTTGGAAGAATAATTTTAGCCCAATGAAGTTCAATATCAGAATAGAAGAAAATATAAAAAATGAATCCTATTATGTATATGGATGGGCACCATATGGTGAATTGCTAGAACAATATCCATTAACCATGCTATATACTAACTCTGACGCTAATCCACTCAGCATTCCAATGCCACAAGTTCTCCATGAGCCAGACGCTACAGATCCATTAATGTGGAAAATGTGTTGGGCCACTCCCGGACGGACAGCCAATTCATGGACAGTAGGAGGAAAAGAAGGAGAATTTAGAGCAATGATAAACAACAACGGTTCAATTACCTTAAAACCGTTCCCATTCCAAGACAATATGAAATGTACAGCTGTCCCATATTGTTCTAATGATGGTGGAAATACATGGTTATACACTCATACTATTTTCCAAGAATCACATCCGACCGGACTTAATTACGACTTGACAAAACAATAAAACTATCCGACACTAATTAAATCAACCTACATAAAGGCTATGCTGGAAAGTCATTTTTCAGCATAGCCTTTATAGTACTCTTTTCTCACCTCATATCACATTGAAAAGTAAAAAACATTCCAACTATTTATATACATACTTCGTAAGCATCCGATAAAGTACCCGTTTTCTTTGTTATATTTTCATTGCACCTTTGCCTTTGCAATATTGCATGAACTTCTAACATATTTTCATTATGACACAAGAACAATTTACCTCTTTACAGGAACTGCATCGTTTAAGCGGTTTGAGTCTTCTGAAATTTCTGCAACGTGAACATGTCAGTTACTCCACGTACAATTATTGGAAACGTAAATCTTCCAGTGTTCCCGTTCACGAAACATCTGCTCCCCAATCAGTCTTAGCTCCCATCAGCCTGAAGTCCCCCTGTATTGCTTCCTCCTCTTCTGTTTCCGAAATGACCCTGTTGTTTCCTAATGGCGTCCGTGCCCATTTGGGTGCCGGTATGGAAGAGGCCGCTTCCCGTTTGATTAACCAATACGCCTGTTGCCATGTTCTGCCTGAATGATACGATGCGGTATTTTCTCTGCCCCGGCAGGACTGATATGCGCAAGGGTATCAGTTCTCTCTGCGGTGTGGTACACGAACGTATGGGCTGCAGTGTCAGGAACGGTGATGTATTCATCTTCATTGGCAGCAGCCGTAAATTGATGAAGCTTCTCCATGCCGAGGATGACGGTCTGGTGATGTATGTCAAGCGCCTTGAAGCCGGTCATTTCAAAGTTCCCGAATATGATGAGAAATCGCGTAGCTATCCGATGGAATGGCGCGATCTTGTCATTATGGTGGAAGGAATCCGGGAATCTCCCGGGCAGCGTTTGAGACGTCTGAGGGCGGAACGAAATGTATATACTGTATAAAAATAGATGTCGTATTCCTTGTCTGTCCGGGATATATTTTGTACATTTATAGTGTAATTAAAAGAAACGGATTATGCCCCAGGAAGAGATGCTTTCACAGATGAACTCAATGCTGCAGTCCCTGCAGCAGGTGAACGCATCCCAGGCTGAGACCATTATCAGGCTTACCCGGCAGAATGAATCCTTACAGAATCGTCTCAATGAGCTGACGGCTCAAGTCGCATGGCTGAACCGCCAGCTTTTCGGTCACAAGTCAGAGAAACTCCCGTCTCTTGATTCCAACCAGCCTGACCTGTTCGGTGACTTTCTTCCTGATAATGCGGCTGAACTGGAAAAAGCGCGTGAAGTAGCGGTGCAGACAATCACAAAAGAAACGGTGGAGAGCAAGAAACGGGAACGGAATAACCGCAGGATAATGGAAGGTCTTCCCGTACTTGAAAGGGTAATCATCGAGCCGGAAGACATTGACCTGGAACTGTACAGGAAGATTGGCGAGGAAGTGACCCGTGTGGTGGAACATAAGCCCGGAAAACTGTATATAAAGGAGATTGTACGGCCCAAGTATGCCCTTAAAGACAACACTTCACTTCCACCGGTCGGCAGAAAAGGAGTGGAGATAGCCGCCATGCCGCTGTTGCCTATATACAAAGGAATAGCGGGACCTACACTTTTGGCGGAGATACTCCTGCAGAAATATGAGTATCATCTTCCCTTCTACCGCCAGGTGAAACAGTTGCATCACCTGGGCTTCAAGGCTAGTGAAAGTACCATAGACGGATGGTTCAAGCCTGCGGTTGAACTTCTCAAGCCACTTTACGAGGTACTCAGGCGGGAAATCATGAAATCAGACTACATACAGGGGGATGAAACGACCGTACCTGTACTGGACAAGGCAGGACATCAGACCAACAAGGAATACTTGTGGATGGTCAGGGCTGTAGTCGAACGACTGGTGCTTTTCCATTATGACAAAGGCTCACGGTCAGGTACGGTGATAGGGCAACTGGCTAAAGACTTCAAGGGTTATTTCCAATGTGACGGCTTTGAGGGTTACGAATCGGCTTTCAAGGTCAACCCGAATGTGCGCCTTGTTAACTGCATGGCTCATATACGCAGGTATTTTGAGCAGGCACTTGCTGAAAACAGGCAGATGGCGGAACATGCCTTAAAAGAAATACAGCTTCTATATCGCATAGAACATGACTGTGACCAGAAGCAGCTTACAGAAAATGAACGGATGGGAAAACGTCAGGAACTTGCCGGACCTATTATGGATGCCTTGAAGCTATGGATGGAAACAGAAGGGATAAAATACAGCCCAAACAGCTTGACCGGAAAGGCGATAACCTATGCCTATACCCGCTGGGAGAATATGATGAGGTATCTGCAGGATGGACGTATCCATATTGATAACAATCTGGCGGAAAATGCCATCCGACCAATCACATTGGGTAGAAAGAACTACCTGTTCTGTGGAGACCATCAGGCGGCCGTCAGCATGAGTGTAGTCTGTTCGTTACTGGCTACGTGCAAAGCGCATAAAGTAAATCCGCGCACTTATCTGAATGACGTTATAGCAAGAATGCCATATATGCAGAAGGCTAATTATGAGGAACTGCTACAAATGTTGCCACACAAATGGAAGGAAAAGAATAAAGAATGATGGAGATACAACAATAGATGGCTGCTTACCTGGAAAGGAGATACAGCCATTTTTTATAGTGTACTTTATCGGATGCTTACATTCCATCAGCTATCGCAAGCAGGAAATAAAATTGTTTGGGAGTCAATGATACCAAACGAAAGTTCATAAGTTTGAGTAGTATCGGATTATAGAGACTACCAGTGCTAGCCCACATAAATATTTCTTTACATAACCGACAAATTCTTCCCAAACAGTACTGGTAGATTTTAATAAAAAATTTGCAAATACAATATAAAACTCTTCTTCTGTACGACAATTAAAAATATCAACCTGACAAATAATGGCATTCTTTTCTTCATCAGATATTGATTTAGCTACTTTATGTACCAAAGAGGTTTTTCCCCAACGACGGGGAGATATAATAACCGTATTTATAAGCCCTTCAAAGCTCTTTTTAAAGAACTCTGTTTCATTTCTACGATTCGTAAAATTCTCGTTTTCAGCTACCCGTCCATATAAAAAAGAGTTTCCATATCCATCTGTTTGGGGACAAATATAGAAAACATGAAATCAACAAATTTGAAATCAACTGATTTCATTCTCATATTCAAACCACCTATTCCACCTGCTCTTTCGGATAATTCACTAAATACAAAGTCTTCGTTGCTCGAGTAAAAGCTGTATACAGCCATCGGAAATAATCCGGAGTCAAGTACTCATCCGTCATATACCCCTGATCCAAAAAGACATTCTGCCACTGACCGCCTTGCGCTTTATGACAAGTTATCGCATAGGCATATTTCACCTGCAAAGCATTATAATGCGGATCGGCTTTCATCTTTTTCATCCGGTCTCTTTTGTTTGGAATATCTATATAATCCTCAAGTACTGTATAGAACAATCGGTCATTGTCTTCTTTCGGTAATGCAGGTGAGTCCGAATGCAAAGTATCCAATAATAGATTCGCATCCAATTCAAAATCATTCTGGTCAGGAAAGCGGAGAGTAACTTCGGCAAAACGAAAACCGTATATTTCACGAGTTCGACGAACACGTCGGACAACAGCAATTTCTCCATTAGCGATAAAATCCATCTCCTTATATTTCTCTGTCCAATAGTAATTATTTTTGGCTATCATCAACATATCTCCTGTGTTCAATTCATCTTCACGCCAAAGAATTTGTGCACGTATTCCATTATTATATAAGTTCGCACGTTTATTAGATCGACAGACAACAATCGTTTCATCCATACCATCATGATCGTAACAATTAGTCAGTTCTTCTATCAGTTCAATTCCGGGTACCAGTTTAATATCAGGAAAACCTGTTATTTTTATCTTAGGTAAAGAATAACAATCATCCTCCGCTATCAGTTGCCTCAACTGCGTGGCATTCCACAATATTCCGGATTCTTGCACCTGGCGAACCACTTGGGTAAGATCAATCTCACGTACTTCAAGTCCATAACCTTTCAATGCATCAGCAAAAAGCGCAGGACTCAACTCCTCACCTACCGGGGGAAGTTGTGCTGTATCTCCCATCAACAAGAGTCGGCAACCTTGTCCCGAATACACAAATTGCACCAAATCATCCAATAAACGTCCTGTTCCAAACATACTGCCCGACAGTCCTTCGTTTGAAATCATGGAAGCCTCGTCGACAATAAACAATGTATTGGTAGCTAAATTGTCATTGATCGAAAAGTTACTAAGCTCATTAGAAAAAGATTGTTGTCTATATATTTTTTTATGAATAGTAAAAGCCGGATGTCCTGCATACGCTGAAAAAACTTTTGCCGCACGTCCTGTAGGAGCCAACAATACAGATTTCTGCTGCAGCTGATCCATCGTTTTCACCAATGCCCCTACCAACGATGTTTTACCAGTACCAGCATAGCCTCTTAAGATAAAGACTTCATCTGCCAGTGTGGACAGCAGAAACTCTGAAAGAGATTTTACAGCAATTTCCTGCTCTAAAGTTGGCTGATAAGGAAAATTTTCCTTAATTTGCCTTTCTAAATAGTTATTTATCATTTTTGTACGAGAAAAAAGTTCGAGGAACTATCGTATTTAAATTTATTTATTCTATTTTTGCGATGCGAATATAACAACTAAAAACATAATTTATCATGAAAACAGTATTTAATATTGTATTGGTGCTTTGTGCTGCTGCACTGATTTACATCTGTTACACCAGCATTATGGGTCCTATCAATTTTGAAAACGCAAAAAAAGAAAGAGAAAAAGCAGTCATTGCCCGTTTGATCGACATCCGTAAGGCACAGCAGGAATACCGTTCGCTGCACCGCGGAATGTATGCACCCAAATTAGACACACTGATTGATTTCGTTAAAAATCAAAAATTGCCGTTCGTTATGAAGATGGGAATGCTAACTGACAAGCAATTGGAAGACGGACTGACTGAAAAGAAAGCCATGGCTATCATCGAAAAAGCAAAGAAAACCGGTAGATACGATGAAGTTAAGAAATGGGGACTTGAAAACTTCAAACGTGACACTATGTGGGTAGCTGTATTGGATACTATCTATCCAAAAGGATTCAATGCCGACTCTATGAAATATATTCCTCACGGAAATGGTGCTCAATTCGAAATGAACGTGAAAAATGATACTGCCAAGTCTGGTGCTCCAGTATATTTGTTCGAAGTGAAAGCTCCATACGAAACTTATTTGAGCGGACTTGACAAACAAGAAATCATCAACCTAAAAGACCTGGATTCTAAACTAGGCAAATATAGCGGCTTGATGGTAGGTTCTATCGATACTCCAAACAATGGTGCTGGTAACTGGGAATAATGATTGATTTTACTAAATCAAAACAATATACTTTATCCATCCGTCTTAGTACGGATGGATTTTCTTTTTCTATCTATAACCCGATTCATGACGATTCGCTTTCAATAATAGAGAAAGAGATAGACACATCTCTATCCCTTACAGCCAATCTAAAGGCGGTCTTTCACGAATCGGACTTCCTAAATCATCCTTACAAACGGGTAAATATAATGATGGCAAGCAAGCGTTTTACAATTGCGCCATTAGACTTATTTGAAGAGGGACAGGCGGAACTTCTGTTTTATCATAATCATCAGAAAAGAGAAAACGAAACGGTACTCTATAATATTCTAAGAAAGAATAATGTAGCTGTCATCTTCGGCATAGACAAAAGCGCACAGACCTTTTTGAATGAACAATATCCCGAAGCTCGTTTCTATTCTCAATCTACTCCATTCATCGATTATTTTTCTGTAAAAAGCAGATTGGGAAACAGTAAGAAGATGTATGCTTCTGTACGCAAAGACGGCATTGACATCTATTGCTTTGAACGAGGACATCTGCTTCTGGCCAATTCCTTTGAATGTACGCACACAGAAGACCGTATTTACTATTTATTGTACGCCTGGAAACAACTGGAGTTTAATCAGGAACGGGATGAGTTACACCTAACCGGAATACTTCCGGAGAAAGACGTTTTAATGAGTGAATTGAAAAAGTTTATCCTACAGGTATTCATCATGAATCCTGCAACTAATATTGACATGCAAGCCTTATTAACATGCGAGTAATTAGCGGTATTTACAAACGAAGAAGATTTGACGTGCCTCGAACATTTAAAGCACGCCCTACGACAGATTTCGCCAAAGAAAATCTGTTTAATGTACTCAATAACTATATCGATTTTGAAGAAGGAATAACAGCTCTTGATTTGTTTGCCGGGACAGGAAGCATCAGTATCGAACTGGTATCCCGTGGATGCGACCGTGTTATCAGCATTGAGAAAGATCCTGCACATCACTCATTCATCTGCAAAATCATGAAAGAGGTGCAGACAGACAAATGTCTGCCGATACGCGGAGATGTATTCAAGTTTATCAAGAATGGCCGCGAACAGTTCGACTTCATTTTTGCCGATCCTCCCTACGCTTTAAAAGAGTTGGAAACAATCCCCGAATTAATCTTTCAGAATAATCTTCTCAAAGAAGGAGGATTATTGGTACTGGAGCATGGAAAAGATAATAATTTCGAAGAAAATCCACATTTCCTTGAGAGAAGGGTGTATGGAAGTGTGAACTTCTCACTATTCAGATAAGAACCAAATACTATTTCATCCTTATTAAAGTAGCGGAGCCAATAAACGCACGATAGACTCCGCAGCTTTTTGTCTCCACGAACGTCTGCCCCAATTCTTCAAAAAGATCTGTGTACTTTCGCGCTGGTCCTGAAGAAATATTTCTTTCATTTCAAGGGCAGTTTCTACGTCATACATAAAAGCATTCACCTCAAAGTTATGCTCAAAGCTACGGAAGTCAACATTGGTAGAGCCTACAGTGGAAAGCATATCATCTGAAACCATCAGCTTAGAATGTAGAAAACCTTTCTTATAAAAATAGACCTTAACACCTGCCTGCATCACATCTGCCAAATAAGAACGCGATCCAAGATGAGTTATCCAGTTATCTGCACGTTCCGGTAACATCAAGCGTATATCCACCCCAGACAATGCTGCTGTTTGCATAGCTGCTAATATTGGTTCTGTAGGCAAAAAATAAGGTGTTTGCATATAGAAATATTTTTTTGCACTGGTAATGGCAACAGTCAATCCCTGCATGATTTCTTTCCATGGCCCGATAGGCTCACTCGTGACAATTTGCACTAAAGAACTTCCGCAAGAGTCAATCTTCGGAAAATAACGGGAAGCGGTTATCAACGTACGGTCTACAAAATACCAATCAAGCAAAAAAGCCGTTTGTAAACCATGCACTGCCTTGCCTTCCAACATGATATGCGTATCTCGCCAAATCCCCCAAGAAAAGCCACGCATATAACGTTCTGCCAGGTTCATTCCCCCAACGAAGCCCACGCGTCCGTCAATAACGACAATCTTTCTATGGTTGCGGTAATTCACCCTACTGGTAAATAAGGGAAAACGTACTTTCAAAAAGCTCCTGACTTCAATACCGGCATTGCGCATTTCTTCAAAAAAACGGTTAGGCACATGCCAGCAACCTACATCATCATAGATAACCCGTACTTCAACCCCGTGAGAAGCTTTTTCTATCAGCACATCCCTGACCATACGCCCGATAGCGTCATCTTCAAAGATGTAATATTCCATGTGGATATGCTGCTTCGCTTTTTGCAGTTCACGCAACAATGATTGAAGTTTGGTATATCCTTCGGTATAGACTGCCACACGGTTCCCCTCAAATGGAAACGCTTGATTCGTTTGCTGGAAAAGCTGAATAAGACGGGAGTATTCATAAGGAACGTCCGAACAATCCTGTGCGAGATATTCGGCCATTGGTTTCTTCAATAAGCGGTCGTAGCTTTTTTGCCCAATGATACGTTCGCGACGTTGACTCCGCCCAAAGAAAAAATAAAAGACAAGTCCGACAATAGGAAGGAAAAGTAATATGAGTATCCATGCCATGGTTTTAACCGGATTCCGGTTGTCAAGAATGATGATGACAATCGTACCGATAATGGCTCCAAAATAAAGAATATCAAAAGCCACTGTTGCTATCTGGCTAAGCATATAGTTCCAATCAATCATAGGAATCTCCTTTCATACGGATACTAAACAACAAATATAGAGTAAATTCTCGGATTAACAAAGAAGTCCCGGCAACAACATTGAATCGTTGTGCCGGGACTTCCTGTTTTTATTTAAACCTATTACTCTGCTTTAGTGTGGTCTGCCACCTCCAAAGCCACCACGCGGGCCACGAGGTCCACCACCATCAAAACCGCCATGACGCATATTGCCGCGAGCTTCTTTATTTCCAAAAACATTCAGACGATAAGAGAAACGAAGCATGCAGTAGCTATTAATTCCGTTATATTCAGAAACAGAACGCATATCGGCTGTTAACGAACGGCTGATATTAGATTGCTGCCGCAGAATATCATATACTTCAAAACTGATGGTTGCGGCATTGCCTTTCAGGAAGTTTTGGGCAATCTGTGCATTCCAAATAAGTTCATTCTTATTCATACTGGCATCACGATAACCACGACGAGCGTTATTAGTGATATTGGTAGACAACGTCATACTCCAAGGTAAAGAGATATTAGTACTTGCACCATAACCAAATGTATAGGGTTCTTGATTGTTTTCCGGACGCAGTTGATTTCGCTCAAAGTTATAGTTGATTGAACCATTCAAGGTAAATTCAAACCAGTCGTTACGGAAAGTTCCATTCAAATTCTCTCCGAAAGTCAGTGTCGTACTAGTGTTCTTGTCATTTATTTTAGTATCGTCATTAAAAAGATAAGAAACCGCATTGGTATAATTAGCACGGGAAAAAGAATTTATGGTAAACCGCTTGTCTCTCAATGCTGTATTGAATCCAAACATTCCCATCGCATTCCAGTTTCCGTTGATATTCTCCGGTTTAACAGTCACTCCACCAGTACTCTGATTATAAGTAGTGGCATTAGTAATGCTATTTTGAGTCATATTCAAGTTTGCATGAGCCATCATGCCACGCTGTTTATCTGCATTATAAGTATTATAAAACAAACGCATAGAATGAGAGAAAGAAGGTTTCAATCCCGGATTACCCTTACGGATATTCAACGGATTAGAGTCATCAGTTACATCAAGCAAATTTTCCATACTCGGCTGGCTTGCACGTCCCCGATAGGTAAAGCGCAACTGGCTGACTTTAGAAAATCTGTAACGAAAATCAACGTTAGGAGCAAAATTGAACACATTTCTTTTTACCACAGTATCTACTTCGGCCTTCTTATAATCCAATCTGGTGTTCTGCGGTTGCAAAGATACTCCAAAGTTCAATCTATATTTCTCGCGGATAATATTTAGTCCTGCATTAATATCATGGTTATAATATTTATATTGAGCATACTTACTCAAATCTCTATCTTTATTCTCTTCATATCCTACAGGCAGGCCATCACCAAAATTCCAAAACCAATCCTGTCCTTTATCGGCATCAGGAATCAAGCTGTATGTACTTCTGTCACTTTCACTATATTTATATTGAAATTTATAGCGGAACTGTAAGAAGGTAGCTCTCGCAATCGGTTCGCTATAAGTCAGTTCGGCAGTATAATCATAATTCTTGGTTGGAGAAGTAGTATATTGTTTACGCTCATCATCTTCTTTTTTTGCATTATCATCAAAATAACGCGTCAATGATTCACTAAACTGTTCGCTGTCATTATCTCCATAACTAAATGTACCACGGAAAGTGATGTTTCGTCCCTGATTATTCAATCTACGATTCACTTGCAAAGAAGCATTTGCAGAGAGATTCTGCCCTTCAGATTTTGATTCACTATTACTGGCGTTGACACGAATAGCTTCTAAAGGATCATCCGTACTTCCCCAGAAAATCTTATTCAAAAACTCATTAGGATTAGACACCAAATTAAATGGATCTCCATTAAAAGTACCCGATTCGGAAATAGAATAACTATTAGACTTTCCATAAGAAACGTTCGGACGGAAAATGATATTTGTCAATGTGTCCGGTTTCCACTCCAACCGAAAGTCTGCATTAAAGTTCGTATTCTTATTGCGGCCTTTACTGTTCGAATTTGAATAAGAATTTCCATTTTGCAGGAAACGTTCCGAGTAGTTTGTAGATGTTGCATCCCGATCACTGAAATTATAACGGGCACTACCTCCCAGTTCCAATTTTTCAGTCTGGGTAGCAAAGTTAGCCCCTAACATCTTGGTAGCAGTCAAACCATTGCTGTTCCGGAAACGAGGTCCGCCACCTCCACCGGAGAATCCCTGATCGTTCACATTATTAACAGAACCGATTAAAGAGAATTGGCTATTATCGACAAAACGATTCAACATCAAGTTGCTTCCGTAACGATCTTCTGTACCACCGGCAACACTTGCATTACCAAACCAACCTTGATTCATACCTTTCTTCACTTTCAGGTCAAGAACAGTTTCTTCTTCTCCGTCATCTATTCCGGTAACACGTGCCAAGTCCGATTTTTTATCGTATGTTTTCAGTTTGTCGATCATGTTGACCGGTAAGTTCTTCAATCCGGTTTTCACATCACCGCCAAAGAACTCTTTACCATCCACCATAATCTTCTTTACTTCTTTACCATTGATTTTGACGTTACCGTCATCGTCTATTTCTGCTCCCGGAAGTTTCTTCACCAACTCTTCGAGCATCGCCCCTTCGGGAGTACGGTAAGCTGTTGAGTTATATTCCAGCGTATCTTCTTTCACGACCACCTGCGGAGCTTCGGCAGTAATCACCGCTTCCTTCAGCATGACAGCATCCGGATCCAATGTAATGGTTCCCAATTTTTTATCAGTGGCGTTAGCAGATAATTGTACCGGTACGAGCTTGGTTCGGAATCCAATATAGGAAACTTTCAACACATATTTTCCGGCTTTTACTTTGGGGAGAGTAAACCATCCTTGGTTACTACTGGCTATACCGGCGGCATAAGCACTATCAGGTAATGATAGCAATTGAACTGTAGCCTGCGCTGCGGGCTCTTTAGTATCGGATTCCACCACACGTCCCGAAACGGTAATAACCTTATTCTGTGCAAAAATTGAGAAGGTGCATAGCAACATCAGCACCAACCCTGCTGAAAATCTTTTCATTTACCTTATTTACGATTATATTAGTAGCAATAACAATGTCTTTTTGACAAATCGAATCGTAAAAGGTTTAATTGAAAAGAAAATTATCTTTTAAAGAATCGATCAACAAGCGCTTTTTTCAGACCAAACTCCAGACAAAGCACATTAAAAACCAGAAAAGTAAGGAAAGAGGAAGTATCGACGTTTATCACATCTCCTTGCATAACACGCCACAACATACCACCAAAGACGAACAAGAATGTCAAAAAGATAGCATTACGAACAGCCGAATTCCGGATTTGCTCCGTTTCACGGCTTTCATTCTTACTCAATGCAAAGATTATTAACAAGCATCCTGCCATCATCAACAACTTTGTACATTCTTTATAAAACAGCAAGTTAGTATCAGTTACTACTCCCTGCATCACCAAAATAAAAGGGATGAACAGAGCTACCAACAAGACAACATATCCTAAAGGACGACAATATACAGGTAATAATGCTTTCATGATTAAACGTTTTAATGAGACAAAAGTAAGTAAAAAAAGATATTTTATATACATTTGCAGAGTAAAAAAGCAAAAGAATCATGAGTAAACAAGAAGTTATTCTCTGCGAAAGCTTGGAAACGAGCCTCGGTCGTGCCATTGAGCTATGTCCGCATGACAAATTATTCGTCCTCACAGACGAGCATACCCAGCGTCTTTGTCTCCCTTCTCTAAAGGAATCGGATCTGTTAAAAGATGCTGTAGAAATCTGTATCGGAGCAGAAGATGTGCATAAAACTCTGGAAACACTCGCTTCCGTCTGGATGGCATTAAGTACTCAAGGGGCTACCCGCCACTCTTTACTTATCAATCTTGGAGGAGGGATGGTGACAGATCTCGGAGGTTTTGCCGCAGCTACATTCAAACGGGGCATTTCCTATATCAATATACCAACCACTCTGCTCGCTATGGTGGACGCATCAGTGGGGGGTAAAACAGGAATCAACTTCAACGGACTGAAAAATGAAATCGGTGCTTTCGCTCCGGCAAACAGTGTATTGATTGAAACTGAATTCCTACGCACATTGGACACACACAATTTCTTCTCCGGATATGCTGAAATGTTGAAGCACGGTTTGATTAGCAATACAGCACATTGGGCAGAATTGCTCAATTTCGATTCCTCTAGTATTGATTATGCAGCTCTCAAACAATTGGTAGGTCAATCGGTACAAGTGAAAGAAGATATTGTAGAACAGGATCCCTTCGAACATGGAATCCGCAAAGCATTAAATCTGGGACACACCGTAGGACATGCGTTCGAAAGTATGGCACTGGCAGAAAACCGTCCTGTATTACATGGATATGCAGTAGCTTGGGGAATTGTGTGCGAACTGTATCTTTCTCATCTCAAAGTAGGTTTCCCGAAAGAGAAAATGCGGCAAACGATCCAGTTTATCAAGGATAATTATGGTGTATTTACTTTCGACTGCAAGAAATATGACCAACTGTATGCATTTATGACGCATGATAAAAAGAATACTTCAGGTACTATCAATTTCACCTTACTAAAAGATATTGGAGACATTTGCATCAATCAGACTGCCGATAAGGACACTATCTTCGAAATGCTCGACTTCTATCGCGAATGTATGGGAATTTAATCCATCCTACATCAGATATACCACATAATAAAAGGGAATGAAATAGACTTCATTCCCTTTCTCTTCCCAATCCCTATAGATATTATTGCCTATTGTGAGGCAATTGTCCGCACTATTGTTCTAAGTTACTCATTCGATATTGTGAAAGCGACATTCCTGTATGCTTTCTAAAAAAACGTCCAAGCGACGATTGATTCGCAAAGTTCGTTTTAATCGCTATTTCCTGAATGTTCAGGCTTGTGTTTTTCAACAAAGCCTTGATTTCTAATATGATGTATTCAACAATCCAGTCTTTAGCAGACTTCCCGCTTGTCTCCTTAATTACCATAGTCAGGTATTTGGAAGTAATACACAGTTTATCCGCATAAAAAGCCACATCCTTATTCTCCTTAAAATGCTTCATGATAAGCCCAAAGAATTTATTAGCCAACTCTTCTTTACGGGTATCCCTGCGGGCAGTCATCAAGGTCGATTCCTTTTGATAAGCATTGAACAGTTCCAGATACAGATACCTCAACAAATGAATAATCAGCTCACGCCTATATATATCTTGAGAGGTAACTTTATCTTTTATCATACCCAGATAATTATACATCCGGGGAATATCGCGTTCCGTCTGCGGATACCAGTAATGAGTCCGCATATAGAAAAAGAAATGCGGAGAAAATCTGGGCACACCACTTAACGCATCACTAAACAGTGAAGTAGATATAACCATCGTAACGGTCGAGAAATCTTCACTTGGCTCACTAAATGAGACAAATTGTCCGGGTAATAATATAATCAATTCCTCCGGTTGTATCCAATGTACATCTTCATGCACTGTAATTTTGGCCTTTCCACCTAAACAATATATAATCAAAGCTGATTGATTATTAGAAGGATAAGAAGTCAAAGGAAGATACTTCAGATTTTGATAAAATTTAAAATCGTCACCCAGGACGTATATCTCTAATGTCTCTCTATTTTTAATGTCTAACATTTAACACCTTTCTAAACTAAGTCTTTTTACAAATGTATAACTTCCTAATTTACCACGCACCAAAAATGGAAATATAGTATCATACTAAGGAAGTCAAACACCTTTTATTTACATTAATTTATAAACAAACTCTCTGATTGTTAGTTCATTTATCATTTTCCTATTTCGTTTTATTATAGACTGACCTGGTTTTTATAGTGTTTTTAGGACAAGAAAAGGATTAATGCTTTCAAATGAAAAATAAGTAGATTGTTTTCTAATTCAAGCAAAATTAAAGAAATGTACTTTTATATCACATAAGAGGCAATCAAAAGAACTACTAACTCATTGAGATAAAGATTTGCATGACCACAAGAAAGACTAATAATCAGAATAATAGCTATAAATCGGCACAATTCATACTAGAAAAATCAACGGATTATTTGCTAATTAAAAATTAATCTGTACTTTTGCATCCGCAATTCGGGGTGTAGCTCAGCCCGGTTAGAGTACGCGTCTGGGGGGCGTGTGGTCGCTGGTTCGAATCCAGTCACCCCGACTGGTTAAAGAGGTTAGAAACCGAATGGGTTCTAACCTCTTTTTATTTTAGAAAACAATGAAAGAAGATCCTAGACATATCCATATCAGTGAATACAGTTATCCTCTTCCGGATGAACGTATTGCTAAATTCCCGTTGCCTACCCGCGACCAGTCCAAACTCTTAATATACCGTCGTGGAGAAATCAGTGAAGATGTTTTCACTTCTTTGCCGGAATATCTGCTGCAAGGCAGTCTGATGATATTCAATAATACAAAAGTCATTCAGGCGCGCCTCCATTTTCGAAAAGAGACGGGAGCACTGATCGAAGTGTTTTGTCTTGAACCGATCCAGCCAAACGATTATGTCTTGAATTTCCAACAGACAGCACATGCCGCCTGGCTTTGCATGATCGGCAATCTGAAGAAATGGAAAGACGGACAGTTGAAACGCGAAATGACCGTCAAAGGATTCCCTATTACCTTGACCGCTACCCGAGGAGAATGTAAAGGAACCAGCCATTGGGTAGATTTTGCATGGGATAATCCAGAAGTGACGTTTGCCGATATCCTTGAAGTATTCGGAGAGCTTCCTATTCCTCCTTACTTGAACCGGGATACGGAAGAAAGTGACAAGGAAACTTATCAGACTGTTTATTCTAAGATTAAAGGTTCGGTAGCTGCGCCTACGGCGGGATTACATTTCACTCCACGAGTATTGGATGCACTTCAAGAGAAAGGCATCGATCTTGAAGAATTAACTCTACACGTAGGAGCAGGCACATTCAAACCTGTAAAAAGTGAAGAAATCGAAGGTCACGAGATGCACACGGAATATATATCGGTCAATCGGAGTACCATCAAAAAACTGATTGACCACGACGGTTGTGCTATTGCAGTAGGGACTACTTCTGTACGGACTCTGGAAAGCCTGTATCACATTGGAGTTACATTGGCTGAAAATCCGTATGCTACGGAAGAAGAACTACGTGTCAAACAATGGCAGCCTTATGAAAAGTACGACCAGATTCCTCCCGTTGTTGCGTTGCAAAAGATATTAGGATATCTCGACAGGAATGGTTTGGAAACCCTTCACACCAGTACACAGATTATCATAGCACCGGGATACAATTATAAAATAGTGAAAGCGATGGTTACTAATTTCCATCAGCCGCAAAGTACCTTGCTGCTTTTAGTTTCAGCTTTTGTAAAAGGGAATTGGCGCACAATTTATGATTATGCACTGGCGCATGATTTCCGATTCCTAAGTTATGGAGATTCTTCTTTATTAATACCATAAGAAATCCTCCTCTCCGAAAGATTTTACGCAATATAAAAGACACTATGCCAAGCGATAATAACCAGGAAATGTTCCCTATCGTAGACGAACAGGGAAATATCACCGGAGCCGCCACTCGCGGAGAATGTCACAGCGGTAGCAAACTGCTTCATCCGGTAGTTCACCTTCACGTATTCAATGCCCAAGGAGACATCTACTTACAGAAACGCCCCGAATGGAAAGACATTCAACCGGGGAAATGGGATACGGCTGTGGGCGGACATATTGATTTGGGCGAAAGCGTAGAAATCGCCCTAAAGAGAGAAGTCCGTGAAGAATTGGGCATCACAGACTTCACCCCCGAGCTTCTCACCAGTTATGTTTTTGAATCCAGCCGTGAAAAAGAGCTTGTTTTTGTCCACAAAACCGTTTATGAGGAAGAAATCCATCCCAGCGACGAACTGGACGGTGGACGATTTTGGAAGATCGAAGAAATAAAAGAAAATCTGGGTAAAGGAATCTTCACTCCCAACTTCGAAGAAGAGCTGAAAAAAGTATCTCTTATTCCTTCTCTATCCAAGTAATAATCTTTTCAGAGAACGGACTTTCTTTCGGAGACACAACTCCCGCCCAACGTCCGTTCTCATCAATCATAAACTTCTGAAAATTCCACTGAACCGGTGCGTTTTCTTTTCCATTCTGTTTTTTCTCCGTCAACCATTGGTAAAGAGGAGCCATATCTTTTCCTTTAACGGAAATCTTAGCCATCATCGGAAAAGTAATATCATAGTTCAAAGAACAGAACTTGGCTATTTCCTCATTACTACCCGGTTCTTGTCCCATAAAGTTATTCGCCGGAAAACCGATAATAACAAAGTCTTTTTCTTTATATTTCTCATATAGTTTCTCCAGTTGAGCATACTGGGGCGTCAGCCCACACTTAGATGCCACGTTGACTACCAGCACTTTCTTACCTTTCAGTGAAGAAAGAGAAAAGTCCTTACCATCAATAGTTTTCACTGTAAAATCATAAAAAGACTTGTTTTGCGCTTCCGAAGAAATTGCAAACAACAGGCTTACCATCATCAAGACGAATGTTTTCATGCTGAATATACATTTAGTTTGTTTTTATATTAAACGAGTAAACTGAAAGAAATGTTTGTTCAGCAGTGAAACAAGAACTATGATTTTACATCTTTCAATTCCCAAATCCGTCACTTCACCCCACAATCTTTCCGCTTCATTTATTCTTAGTGATAACGGATGAAGATAGGTAGTAATTTTGTATCGTGAAATAATAATACAACGAAAGTCATGTTTACAGCTATTGTACGTTTTTCAATCAAGAAGAAACTATTTGTAGGACTCACTACTCTCTTCCTGTTTATCGGAGGTATCTATGCGATGCTGACACTACCTATTGATGCCGTGCCCGACATTACCAATAATCAGGTACAAATAGTGACCGTATCTCCTACACTCGCGCCACAAGAGGTGGAACAACTCATCACTATGCCTATCGAAATAGCGATGAGCAATATTATGAATGTCGAAGATATCCGTTCTGTCAGCCGCTTCGGGCTATCGGTCGTAACGGTCGTTTTTAAAGAAAGTGTCCCCACACTCGATGCACGGCAGTTGATAAATGAACAAATACAAAGCGTAACAAGCGAAATTCCCTCCGAGCTCGGAACACCGGAGATGATGCCCATCACCACCGGTCTGGGAGAAATTTACCAGTATATATTGAAGGTAGCTCCCGGATATGAGAAGAAATATGACGCAATGGAACTCCGCACCATTCAAGATTGGATGGTGAAACGTCAGTTGTCCGGTATCCCCGGTATAGTAGAAATCAATAGTTTCGGCGGTTACCTGAAACAATATGAAGTAGCCGTCGACCCGGACGCCCTTTTTTCTTTGAATATCACTATCGGCGAGGTGTTCGAAGCACTTAGCAGCAACAACCAAAATACCGGCGGAAGCTACATTGAGAAGATAAAGAACGCCTACTATATCCGGTCGGAAGGTATGATTACCCGCATCAAGGATATTGAACAGATTGTAGTGACCAACCGAAATGGGATTCCGGTACATATCAGTGATGTAGGAGTTGTCCGCTTCGGCTCTCCAAAGCGTTTCGGTGCCATGACAAAGGATGGTGAGGGCGAGTGTGTCGGCGGAATTGCCATGATGCTGAAAGGTGCCAACGCAAATGTAGTGACTCAAGAACTCGAAAAACGGGTAGAAAAAATACAGCAGCTATTACCCGAAGGAGTCAGTATAGAACCTTACTTGAACCGTTCGGAACTGGTAAACCGGAACATCTCTACGGTTGTCAACAACCTGATTGAAGGAGCGGTTATCGTCTTCCTTGTACTCATCCTCTTCCTCGGCAACCTCCGTGCCGGACTGATTGTCGCATCCGTCATCCCGCTGGCAATGCTCTTCGCTTTTATCATGATGCGTGTATTCAATGTCACCGCCAATCTAATGAGTCTCGGTGCCATTGACTTTGGTATTGTAGTAGATGGCTCTATCGTTATATTGGAAGGTATCCTCGCCCACATTTACGGAAAACAATTCCGAGGCCGCACACTGACCCGCAAAGAGATGGACAAAGAAGTGGAAAAAGGAGCTTCCGGCGTTGCACGTTCCGCCACCTTTGCTGTATTAATTATCCTTATCGTCTTCTTCCCCATCCTTACATTGAACGGGATTGAAGGGAAATACTTCACCCCCATGGCCAAAACACTTGTGTTCTGCATTATCGGAGCCTTAATTCTTTCACTGACTTATGTTCCTATGATGGCCTCCCTCTTTCTGAAGCATACCATTGTTGTGAAACCCACCCTTGCCGACCGCTTCTTCGAGAAACTGAACAAGATCTACCAGCACACCCTGCGAGCCTGTCTTCATCACAAATGGCGTACCGTCATCGTAGCCTTCTCCGTGCTGATCGGTTCACTTTTTCTCTTTACCCGCCTGGGAGCAGAGTTCATTCCTACTTTGGACGAAGGAGATTTTGCCATGCAAATGACACTACCCGCAGGAAGTTCGCTGACCGAAAGTATCGAAGTATCCCGCTTGGCAGAAAAAGCATTAATGGATAAATTCCCTGAAATCAAACATGTTGTAGCCAAAATAGGAACGGCAGAAGTTCCCACTGACCCGATGGCAGTGGAAGATGCCGATGTGATGATTATCATGAAACCATTCAAAGAATGGACAAGTGCCGGAAGCCGTGCAGAAATGGTGGATAAAATGAAAGACGCACTTGCTCCGCTCTCCGAACGTGCCGAATTCAACTTCTCGCAACCGATACAACTTCGCTTCAACGAGCTGATGACGGGAGCAAAAGCAGATATTGCCATCAAATTATATGGAGAAGACACGCACGAATTATATGAAAGAGCCAAAGAAGCAGCTACCTTTGTAGAAAAAGTGCCGGGAGCAGCGGATGTCATCGTTGAGCAGACGATGGGATTACCCCAATTGGTAGTGAAATACAACCGTGGCAAAATAGCCCGTTACGGCATCAACATACAAGAGCTTAACACCATTATCCGAACTGCCTATGCCGGAGAGTCAACAGGTGTAATCTTCGAAAACGAACGGAGATTCGATCTCGTGGTCCGGCTTGACCAGGAGAAAGTGGCCGACTTGAATCTTGATAAGTTGTTTGTACGCACTTCGGAAGGAATTCAAATCCCTGTTGGAGAGGTAGCAAGCATCGACCTTGTCAGTGGGCCACTGCAAATCAACCGGGATGCAACCAAACGACGCATCGTCATCGGTGTCAATGTGCGTGACGCAGACATCCAGCAAGTTGTCGCCAATATTCAAGAGACACTGAACAAGAACATAAAACTGAAACCGGGATATTACTTCGAATACGGCGGCCAGTTCGAAAACTTGCAAAATGCCATCAATACCTTACTGGTGGTCATCCCCGTGGCATTAATGCTCATTCTATTGATTCTGTTCTTCGCATTCAAGAACATCACCTATACCCTGATGGTATTCTCAACCGTCCCCCTATCGCTCATCGGTGGTATCGCCGCACTTTGGCTACGCGGACTTCCGTTTAGCATATCGGCCGGAGTAGGATTCATCGCTTTGTTCGGGGTGGCAGTATTGAATGGTATCCTGATGGTAAATCACTTCAACGAACTTCGTAAACAAAATACCTATTCCATGACTACAAACCAGATTATCAAAAGAGGGACTCCACACTTGCTCCGTCCTGTATTCCTGACAGGACTGGTTGCATCTCTGGGATTCGTCCCGATGGCAATAGCCACTTCAGCCGGCGCAGAAGTACAACGTCCGTTGGCAACAGTGGTCATCGGTGGCTTGATTATTTCTACCGTACTGACTTTACTCATCATTCCGGTGTTTTACAAAATTGTAAATTCATTTGCTACCTGGAGACGTCCGGGAATCAAACTGCGCTGGCCTTTCGGGGGATTGTGTCTCCTGTTCTTGTTTCTTCCCACGTTCGTTTCCGCTCAACAGACACAAACAGTCAGCCTCGAACAGGCGATAGAAATAGCCAAACAAAATCATCCTCGCCTGAAAATAGCCAATAATGCTATTCAACAAGCCAAAGCCACTCGTGGAGAAGTGATAGAAGCAACGCCTACCTCGTTCAGCTATTCCTGGGGTCAACTTAACGGAGAAAACAAAAAAGACAAGGAACTGGCTTTCGAGCAAAGCCTGGGCTCCCTTCTAACGCCATTCTACAAGAATGCGTTAGTCAACCGTCAGGTAAAAACGAACACCTATTATCGGCAGATGGTAGAGAAAGAAATCACAGCAGAAGTGAAAAGGGCGTGGGCCTACTACCAATATGCCACTAATCTCTGTTCAATGTATCGGGATCAGGATAAAATGGCAGAAGAACTGCAGCGCATCGGAGAATTACGATACCAACAAGGAGAGATCACCTTGCTAGAGAAAAATATGATGACCACCATAGCTGCCGATCTGCATAACCGCTGGTTCCAAGCAAAAGAAGAAGAGAAAATGGCATTGGCACGTTTCCAATGGAGTTGCTACTCCAACGATCCCATTGTTCCGGTGGATTCCACTTTATCCTTATTCTATACCGGCATTTCGGATGGAAACCTGTCGGGAGCACATACTGCCTACTTTCAAAGCCAGGCAGATGAAGCGAAAGCAATGCTCCGTGTAGAGCAGAGCCATTTCTTTCCTGAAATTAGTGTGGGGTATACACGTCAGGACATTCTCCCACTTAAGAATCTGAATGCCTGGATGATCGGGTTTTCTTTCCCCATCTACTTCCTGCCACAAAAGAGCAAAGTGAAGCAGGCACGGCTAACTGCCGCTTCAGCGCAAATACAGGCAGATGCCAACATCCGGGAGTTAAGAAATAAGACACTCGAACTGGAAGCATCCCTCCGCAGATATAACGAGAGTTTACGATATTATACCTCATCGGCCTTGAAAGAAGCGGACGAACTGACAAAGGCAGCCAACCTGCAATTGCAGCAGAGCGAAACAGGCATTGCCGAATATATACAGTCGATTACCACCGCCAGAGAGATACGCAGAGGCTATATTGAAACAGTCTACCAATACAATATTGCTGCACTGGAATATGAACTTTTCAAGTAAGTGGAAAATCGAGACATTGAATGACATACATCACCCAGAATAATTATTATAAAACATAAGATATGAAAAAGATAGTTTATCCCATCCTTTTACTAGTTCTAACGGCTTGCAAAGGAAACCAGCAAACTACAAATAACGAATCCGCCGCAATTCCCGTTGCCGAAACGGTAGCAGATACCATCGCACAACCCGAAGTGGATGCCATCACTTCAGCTACCTCAAAGCCTAATCAGGTTTCGTTCAACGGACGAATCGTTCTTCCTCCTCAACGTCAGGCAACCATTGCTTTAACCATGGGAGGCATTGTAAAAAAGGCTTCTCTGCTTCCAGGGCAATGGGTGGCTGCAAACAGTGTAATCGCCACGTTAGAGAATCCGGAGTTCATCACCCTGCAACAAACTTATCTGGACAGTCACGCACAAACCGAATATCTCTTAGCTGAATACGAACGGCAAAAAAATCTGTCTGCCGAACAAGCAGCTTCTCAAAAGAAATTCCAGCAAAGTAAAGCGGACTTTCTCTCCATGAAGAGTCGCCAGGACGCCGCTGCTGCACAACTTTCTCTTTTAGGCGTTCAAACGGAGACATTACTTAAGAACGGAATACAACCGCTACTGGAAGTCAAAGCCCCCATTAGTGGTTATGCCGCTAATGTAGCGATGAATATCGGCAAATATATCAATCCGGGAGAAGCACTTTGCGAACTTATCGATAAAAGCAGCCCGATGCTTTGCCTGACTACTTACGAGAAAGATCTTGCAGACATACAAGTCGGCAGCCCGGTACAGTTTCGTGTAAACGGAATGGGGACACAAACTTTTCACGGCATCGTGATTTCCATCGGACAAAAAGTAGACGAAACCAATCGTTCGCTCGAGGTGTATGCTTCCATCAAGGAGGAAAATGTGCAATTCCGCCCCGGTATGTATGTCACGGCACACATTCAGAAACAATAATTGACCAACTTTGACAACAGCATTGACATTTTATAACCGGTAACTCATAATTTACCACTATCTTTGTTGTATGATAGCCAAAGCAATAAAAAAAGATAAATATATACTTTCCACAGTCATCATCTCCTTAGCGGTTGCTGTACTGATTCATTTTCCTGAATCAGTATCTCTTTTCGACCGTTTCGAAAGTCATTCCTTATTCCCGGGGATGAAGTTTATAGATGTGGCAAACGAAATCCTGTTTACCTTTCTGTCGCTATTGTTACTTTTTGCCATCAATACCCGTTTGTTTCATTTCAATCAGGCTTCCATTAAAATTACAGGGACAAAGATTTTGCTTTCCTTTATCGTGACATGGATATTGAGTAACTTGTCAGGACAGTTTTTTGTTTTCCTTCACAGAACGTTTGATATTCCGGCCATCGATGCCATGGTACATCATTATTTGCATCCATTGCGGGATTTTATTGTGGCATGTCTCGTCACCAGTAGTTGCTGCATCATTCATCTTATATTCAAGCAGCAACTGGTACTTATTGAAAACGAACAGCTTCAGGCAGAGAATCTCCGTAATCAGTATGAAGTACTGAAGAATCAGCTGAACCCACACATGCTGTTCAACTCGCTGAATACCCTGCGTTCGCTGGTACGCGAAAATCAGGATAAAGCGCAGGATTACATTCAGGAACTCTCCCGGGTACTAAGGTATACTTTGCAAAGTAATGAGTCACAATGTGTCAGTCTCCGGGAAGAAATGGAATTTGTTTCCGCTTATATATTTCTATTAAAGATGCGTTTTGAGAACAATCTACAATTCGACATACAGATAAGCAATGCCTACGAAGAATATCTCCTCCCTCCAATGGCGGTGCAAGTGTTGATTGAGAATGCAGTAAAGCACAACGAAATCAGCAACCGAAAGCCGTTGACTATTCATATCACGACGGACGATAACGGCAATTTGTCTATCAGCAACGATATTCAGCCCAAATGGACTGCAACTTCCGGAACCGGTATCGGACTTGCCAACCTTGCCAAACGATACAGGCTCTTGTTTAAACGGGATATACAAATAACGGAGGACAGAGAGTTTACAGTTTGTATTCCTTTGATTGAAAAATCACAACTAGAACAATAATCACCATGAAGATTGTCATTATAGAAGACGAAAAAGCAGCAGTACGAAACCTGACTTCACTGCTTAATGAAATAAAACCGAATGGAGAAATCGTGACCATACTGGATAGTATCAGTTCCACTATCGAATGGTTCAGTTCTCACCCGATGCCGGAACTAGTATTCATGGATATTCATCTGGCAGATGGTTCCGCCTTCGAGATATTCAATCATATCAATATTACTTGTCCGATTATCTTTACAACTGCCTATGATGAATATGCGTTACGTGCATTTAAAGTAAACAGCATCGACTACTTATTAAAACCCATCGGTAAGGAAGACATAGAACACGCTTTCGATAAGCTCCAAGGTTTACAAGATGCTGCTGACAAACACCAGTTTCCTTTTCCACAACAGGAGAATGAGCTACTGAAACTGATACATTCACTCCAAAAGCAGGAAAACTATAAAAGTCATTTCCTTATTCCTACCAAAGGAGACAAACTATTGCCTGTTTCTGTAGATATGATACAATTGTTTTATATTAAGGACTGTCAGGTCAAAGTAGTCTTAACCGATGAAACCGAATACTGTTTCTCTCAAACATTAGATGAACTTACGGAGTGTCTCAATCCTTCTCTTTTCTTTCGGGCTAACCGCCAATATCTTATTTCGCGAGAAGCTATTAAAGATATTGACTTATGGTTCAACAGCCGCCTGTCCATCAACTTGTATTATTCAGGAATCAAAGAAAAAATACTTGTCAGCAAAGCCCGAGTAGCAGAGTTTAAAGAGTGGTTCTCTAAGAGAAAGCGTTGATTCCGAGGCATTGCCTTCTTAAAACAAATAGCAAAACAAAGTGTTTCGTGCCGTGAAACGATTGGTTTCAACGCTTGAAACAAACAGTTTCAAGCCGCAAAACACTTTGTTTCAAGCCTTGGAAACTTTAGTTTCAAGCCTCTGAAACTGCAGTTTCCCCTAATGGAAACTAAAGTTTCCCGCCTTGAAACCAAAGGTATCCCCTGTTGAAACTTCTATTTACATACAAGCTTATATTTATATGCAGGCATGTTCATTTCAAACGGTGATAGATGAATGATTAGGTGATAGGTGGAGAACAATCTATCACCACCCTGAAAGCTCGATGAACAATGCGTTTCAGAAGGATGGTGATAGATTGAAAGAGGATTTCCATTTTTACGTATGGAAAGTTAGAATATGTGCCATCATTCAATGACAGCTGCAAAGCCGCCATTTCTAACCATCTTTATAGTTAGCTGCTCCCCGGCTTTCACCTGGGATGACTTGCAACGATAATCCATCGCCTGACGTCCTGCGTTGATACCATCCTCAAAAGATGTCATTTGATAAGAGCGATCTTTATTCAAGAAATCTAACTTTATGGTAAACTCACGTTCCTTTTTACCATTGTTAGTCATTCCTCCTATAAACCACTTATCGCCTTTCCGTTTTGCTACAATGACATATTCACCCGCTTTAGCTTCCAGTGCCACAGTCTCGTCCCACGTTACGGGAACTTGTGTAATGAAACGGGTACAATCTTCATTACGATAATAAAGAGTAGGATTATCCGCCAACATCTGCAGACCACTTTCAAAAACCACAAAGAGTGCCAACTGATAAGCGCGTGTTCCGATACTTGCAGCATTGGGACGTTCCGAGCGATACACATTAGGCTGCATACTAATCATCGCTCCGGGAGTATAATCCATCGGACCGACAGCATTACGCATAAATGGTAAATACAGACTATTATCCGGATAACAACCGCCCATTTGTTCCATGCCACGCACTCCTTCGTAAGACAATACATTCGGATATTTATATTCCAGTCCGGCAGGTTTGAAAGAGCCATGAAAATCGACAAACAAATGATGTTTGGCTGCTTCCCGGGCTACCCGTTCGTAAAAGTTGACCATCCACTGATCGCTTCTGTCCATGAAATCAATCTTAAGTCCTTTTACTCCCCATTCATTGAAAGTCTTGAAGAGATCAAAATTGTTTTCTACCGTCAACCATGTCAACCAAAGCACAATCCCTACATTTTTTTCTTTGCCATAACGAATCAACTCGTGCAAGTCTACTTTGGGATTAGGCGTATAAGGATCACGTGTACTTTTAGCCCAGCCTTCATCCATAATGATATATGGAATACCAAATTTAGAAGCAAAATCAATGTAATACTTATAAGTATCCAAGTTATAACCGGAAACAAAATTCACATCCGGTCCGTAAGGAGAAGCGTCATTCCACCATTCCCAGCTCACCTGTCCCGGCTTAATCCATGAAATATCCTGAAGTTGATTCTTTTCAGCCAGTTTATAAGTCATTGTATTCTCAATCAACTGCTTATCATTTTTACTTATCACAAAGTAACGCCAAGGATAATTTCTCGTACCTTTTGTTTTAGCAATGTAATCAGCTTCTTGAGTAATCTTCACGCTACGATCACTGTTTTCGGCAAACGCAAGCGGAGCTTTAGGAAAAACAGAGATTGCTCCGTTCGTACCCGTTCCTTTGAGAAACATACATGGATAATCAGCCAGATCCGACTCGCTGATTAATATTTTATAGTCTTTTTGTGTGTCAATCAATACCGGCAAAACAGCTATCCGTTCTTCAGGCTTCCACGCATTACTTTGAACATGTGTGTAAGGTTCCTCATAAGCTGTATGGAAGCCTCCCGGTTGTTGCAAGTGAAGAAGATAATCCGACGGGAAGTTGATAGCAAACTCTTCGTTCATTACTTCAACATCACCTTTTTGTGAGGTAATAAACCGGTAAGCAACTCCATCGTCAAAAGCACGGAATTCTACTGAATAATCTTTAAAGGTCAGTAGCAATTGATTATAACGATTATTGACTTTCGCATATTTCAAAGGAACAATAGGAGTTAATTGCTCGTCGACACTCGTACGTTTCTGACGGCGCAGTTTGGGATTTTCTCCCAACACCTGATTCCTCAATGTCAACTGAAGGGTATTGTCTTTCAACAATACATCTCCGTTATAATCTATACTATAATAGATTTTATCCGAGAGATTCAAGGACACTTTCAGCTCTCCATTGGGAGAAATTAACTCTAACTTATTCTGTGCACGAAGTAGTGATGCCAAGCACAAACACACAACTAACAGGAAATATCTTCTCATGGTTTAGATATTTAATTAATAATCGTTTTACAATGGCAAATGTAATAAAAACATCACTTCGTACTATCAAACGGACTGGGTAATACTCCTTCAAAAGTCATTTTCACTGGTTTGATATACCCGTTTTCATTAAATTTACCTGATATTTCATTGTCTTTCCGGGCAACGACAAAGAAGGAGCTACCGCTTCATCCGATACCGCACGCTTATAATTCGGTTTACTGCTCATGACAAAACGTAGTTTCACGCCATCACGTATATCCTCATATTTCAAATAAGATTTGTCATGCTTCTTGCCATTCACATACAATTCCTTTACATACACATTCTTCGGCGACCAATTATCTGCTACCATTTCAATAACTTTTCCGTTACTCATCCGAACTGTTATTGCCTCAACGCAAGGAGAACCGATGTTATACATATTGCTTGAAGGAGCCACCGGGTAAAAGCCAATGCAATTGAACATATACCAAGCCGACATCTGCCCACAATCGTCATTGCCACTTAATGCATCTGGAGTATCGCCATAGAAACGTTCAGCAATCGTCCGTACCCACTTCTGACATTTCCAAGGTTCTTTCAAGTAATTATAAAGATACGCTACATGATGGCAAGGTTCATTTCCATGCCAATAAGCTCCGATACGGCCTTGAATATCATGTGCTCCCGGAATGTCATCCGGCAACTCTACTGTGAACAGTTCATCCAACCGGTTGCGGAACCAGTCTTCGCCAGCTTCGTTCATATACCCTTGTACATCTTGTGGTACGTACCAGGTATATTGTACAGTAAAGCCTTCCGTAATATCCCCCCATCCATTTACAGATCCGGGACCCTGATAAGCCACCGGAGTAAACGGTGTACGCCAGTTTCCCTGACTGTCCTTGCCACGCATATACTTCGTTTCCGGATCAATCAAAGTCTGATAAGAGAGTGCACGATTCAAGAAATAACGATAATCATCCTCTTTACCCAAAGCCTTGGCAGCCTGTGCCATGCAATAATCATCATACGCATATTCCAATGTTTTAGATACTGATTCCGCCTCTTTATCGAAAGGCACATATCCCATCATACGATATTCCGGCAAACAGTCATAATTCGGATTCATCGCCGTGGTCTTCATAGCCTCATACGCACGTTCGTAATCGAACCCTTTTACTCCCTTCACAATCATGTCAGCCAATACGGAAACTGCATGATAACCAATCATACACCAAGTCTCATTTCCATAAAACGACCAGACAGGCAGCATTTTCTCCACACTTTTATCATAATGAGCCAACATGGAATTGGCAATATCGGCATTCACTTCCTGCTGCACCAGATTGAACCAGGGATGCAAAGCCCGGTAGGTATCCCAAAGAGAGAATACCGTATAGTTGGTAAATCCTTCGGCTTTTTCTATATTTTTATCTAATCCTCGAAACTGCCCGTCTGCATCCTGAAAGATGAACGGATGCAAAGCCGCATGATAAGCCGACGTATAGAATGTTCTTTTCGTTTTACGGTCAGCAGTAAGGGTATATTTTCCAAGTTCTTTTTCCCACAGTGCTTCTCCTTTAGCTTTCAGTTCATCGAAAGCGAGTCCGGCAAGTTCCGCCATATTGTTCTTTGCCCCGTTTGTGCTGACCGATGAAATAGCAGTTTTTACAATCACTTCCTCTCCGGCTTTTGTATCAAAAGAGATGCAAGCCATCAGATTCTTTCCCCAAGCTTCATAGCTGCTACGAAACCGGGAGGTATTGTAAATCACCGGTTTCTTATTCTGCATAAAGCGCAAGCCGGTCAACTTTTTAGAGAAAGTAGCCGTGAAATAAATATGCCGTTCCGGTCCCCAGCCTTTTACCAGTTTATATCCGGTGATGGTAGAATCATTTTCCATGCGCAGATTCGCCCATTCACAAGATTGCCATAAAGTATGGTTCATATCGATCATTATAAAAGCTTTATCCGATTGAGGATAGGTGAAGCGAAACATACCACTACGTACTCCTGACGTCATTTCAGCCTTTACTCCATAATCTGACAGTTCTACCGCATAATAATTAGGTGATGCCCATTCCTTTTCATGAGAATAACGTGAACGGTATCCCTTTTCCGGCTCCTCACGTGTCCCCGGATCCAGTTTCATCTCTCCTGTTCCGGGAATAAACAAGAAGTCTCCCAAATCAGGTATACCAGTCCCGCTTAAATGAGTCAGACTGAACCCCAACAAGGTGGAATGATTATATTTATAACCGGAAGCCGCATCATAGTATTTACTATCCGTGTCCGGACTCATCTGAATTCCTCCGAAAGGAATCTGCGCACCCGGATACACATTACCATAACCATCTGTTCCCACAAATGGATTCACATAATCAATCAGTTTCTCGGTTTGAGCCATGCCTGGCAAAATACTCACCAGGCACAGCCATACTAAAAACAATCCTCTTTTACCCATTACACTCACCATATTTACATTATTATGCTTGTATATCACCTACCGCAACTTGATATTCATGCCACAGTTCATCAATATTATATTCGTCTCCTAAAACATGCTTGATAGCTCCATCAAACGACCAAGGGATAACCTCCAATGTACTCCGGTTAAACTTACGCAGGAATTCAGGATCTTTGTTGTCACGTAACCACACGAAGAAATAACCCGCCGTACGGTATCCGTCCATATAATTTCCACCTTTCGGACGGGCATTCGGTCCGTCAAATCCTCCATTGGCAACCCGCACAGCATCTGCCATTCCCTCGATAAATGCCCAGAACACACGATTGGTTCCATAAGAACCAATTCCCTGCGGTTCCAGCTGATATGCGTGCGTCAGTTCATGCAAGAGCACCCCGCGCGTTTCGAAAAACAACTTTGCCGTATCATTCGCTGCAAAAGATTTTTCAATATGACGTGTACTGTAGAAAATCGTCACATCACCATTGCCACCGCCTTTAGCAGAAATACCGTTGATATCTTCCAAAGTATAATGTATCTTGTGCACTGCGGGAATACTATCTTCCGGAGAATTGTAAAGAGTAGCTAATACAGTACGTGCCTGTTCCTTGATATACGATTCAGCATCGGGAATGATCCGGTGGTAAATGTCCGATCCCAGCGTTTCCGGTGCTTTATCCTCAAACAATACAGCACCTGTATTGTACTCTTTCCATACATCAGAATTATCCTTCACCTGTTTTTGCACACTTGCAGCACAAGCCCCCATACCTACCAGCAGGCAGGCTGCATAGATTAAATGTATCTTTTTCATACTCCTTTATTGATTATTCGTTGATTCCGTTAGTTAATGAATAAGGTTTATCCTCCGGTGATAATCCGCGACGTTTGTTAGGTGACGCCCCCATCTTGAATTCAAGCACGCCTCCTTTCAAAATGTCTTCATGTGTAATGTACATCTTGTCGTATACCTTACCGTTCAATTTCAGCGACTGCACGTAACGTTTCTTGTCGCTGACACCCGGCGCTTTGATCTCCAATGTCTTTCCATTAGGAAGCGTCATCTTCAGATAAGGCAGGTAGGGCGCTCCCAATACATACTGGTCTGTACCAGGACAAACCGGATAGAAGCCCATCACGGAGAAAAGGTACCATGCTGACATCTGTCCGCAATCATCATTTCCACCCAATCCGTTAATATCATTCTTATACATCTTATTCAGAATCTCACGCAGCCAGTACTGTGATTTCCACGGCTGGGAAGTCCACGCATATAGATAAGGAACATGGTGGCTCGGTTCATTACCATGCACATATCCGCCGACCAAACATTCTTCAGTAATATCCTCATTATGCTCATAGTACTTCTCCGGCAGATGCATGGAGAACAGTTCATCCAATTTCTGCACGAACGTCCCTTCTCCTCCCATCAAGTCGATCATGCCAAATACATCGTGTGGCACATGAAAAGAGAAATTCCATGAATTGCCTTCAATAAAACCTTCACCATAGGTTTGCAATACATCAAACTCTTTCTTGAAAGAACCGTCACTATAACGGGGACGTGCAAAACCAATACTTGTATCATAGATAGTACGATAATTGAGGGCACGCTTTCGGTAAGTCTCCGCTATTTCCTTGTTACCTGCCTTCAAAGCTGTCTGATAGATAGTCCAATCGTCGTATGCATACTCCAAAGTAGAAGAAGCTGCTGTACCACTTTTGTCAAGCGGAATATATCCCAGCTTCATATAATCAGCTATACCTTCATAATACGGAACGGTGGATGTACTGACCATTGCCGCCAATGCCTCATCCACATTCGAAAAGACGCCTTTGGTTATTGCATCCGCCAGTACAGACACAGCATGATAACCGCTCATACACCAGTTTTCATTTCCCATCAGACTCCATATCGGCAACATTCCGTGCACGCTTTGTTGCTCATGTTTAATCATGGATTCCACCATATCCGCATTGCGTCCCGGTTTCACCAGATTCAGGAAAGGATGTTCCGCACGATAGGTATCCCAAAGGGAAAATATAGTATAGTTGGTGAATCCTTCCGCCCGGTGTATGTTATGATCCAGCCCACGATAGGAACCGTCTACATCCATATACACAGACGGATTAATCATGGTGTGGTAAAGAGAAGTATAGAACATTGCTTTCTGATCGGGCGTACCTTCGATCTCGAAATGCTTCAGTTCACTATTCCAATCTGTACGAGCAGCTTCCGCCAACTGTTCGAAACTCTTTCCGGAAGCCTCGGCATGCAGATTCTTAATGGCCCCTTCCGTACTGACTGCCGACAATGCCACTTTTACAACCAGTTCCGAATTGTTAGCGGTATCGAAGTTAAAGTAAGCCACGATTTTTCGACCTGTGATTTCGGGGAAGTTCTTTTCCAACTTAAAACGACGCCAAAAGCCATTGTACAATACTTTTTCCTTATCCTTATATCCGTAGTCTTTAATCGGCTGTGACAAAGAGATAGCAAAATAGGTATAATTCGTACGCGCCCATCCATTGGTGATACGATATCCGGTCAACAGAGTATCGTTTTCGACTCTCAAATTGGCCCATAGAACTTTGCCGTCATAATTATAAATACCATGCACCAGATCCAAAATCAAATGACCATCTTTTCCTTTCGGGAAGGTATATTTATGTATACCCGTCCGTTGTGTTGCTGTCAGTTGGGCCTTAATGCCATAATCGTCCAGTATCACTTCATAATATCCGGGAACAGCTTTTTCTGTAGCATGGTCAAAACGTGAACGGTATCCCTCTTCCGGATAATCCGCCCGACCGGGATTTAACTTCACATCGCCAACAGCAGGCATCAACAAGATGTCTCCCAAGTCAGAATGTCCCGTACCACTAAGATGAGTGTGACTGAAGCCAACAATGGTCTTGTCCCTATATTGGTAACCGGCACAATACTCGTAGGCATTTTTCTGATAAGCTCCATTTACATTATGCGGAATTGTGTCTGTGTCCGGACTCAACTGTACCCATCCGAAAGGAGTGCAAGCACCGGGAAAAGTGTGCCCCATCCCATTGGTCCCGATAATCGGATTCACATAGTCTACCGGCTGTTGGGCTATGGCGGACAAAGTTGCTGCCGCCATAGTCATCATCAATACTTTCTTTCTCAAATTATTCATATCAGCTTACTTTGCGTCACGAGAGAATGAATACGGGAAGTCTGATTCGTTGATACCTCTTCCCTTATTCGGTTTGTTATCCATATCAAACACCAGACGACCGCCTTTCAACAGATCGAAATGGTTCAGATAATTCTTTGTATAATTCTTGCCATTATAATTCAATGAACGAATATAACGATTATCATCGTTATTCTTCGGGGCGGAGATTTCCAGTTTCTTGCCGTTCTCCAGTGTAATCGTTGCTTTCTTGAAGTAAGGAGCTCCCATTACATATTCATTGCTGCCCGGACATACCGGATAGAAACCCAATGCAGTAAATACATACCAAGCCGAAGTCTGTCCATTATCTTCATCTCCACAATAACCGTCCGGAGTAGGAAGATAGAGGCGGTTCATCGTCTCACGCAACCAATATTGGGCTTTCCACGGTTCGCCGGCATAGTTATACAAGTAGATCATGTGCTGGATAGGTTGGTTGCCATGTGCATAGTTACCCATGTTAGCAATTTCCATTTCACGAATCTCGTGAATCACTCCTCCATAATAGCTATCATCAAATACAGGAGGAAGATTGAACACAGAATCAAGCATACTGACAAACATCTTCTTGCCGCCCATCAGATCAACCAGTCCTTGTACATCGTGGAATACCGACCATGTATAATGCCAACTATTTCCTTCCGTAAAGGCATCTCCCCATTTAAAAGGGTTGAAAGGAGTCTGGAAAGTTCCGTCAGAATTCTTTCCCCGCATCAACTTAGTTTCCGGATCGAACAGATTACGGTAGTTCTGACTCCTTTTCTTATAAACATCCAGTTCTTCTGCCGGACGGCCTAATTTTTCACCCATACGGTAAATGCACCAGTCATCGTATGCATATTCCAATGTGCGTGCCGCATTCTCATTAATTTTCACATCGTATGGCACATAGCCCAGTTTGTTATAATATTCATATCCACGGCGTCCGGTAGTAGAAACTTTCGGATGTACGCTATTGGCCCCTTTCAGTAGGCCTTCGTACATTTTTTCTGCATCCGCTTTGGTTACATTCTTCATGAAGGCATCCGCCACTACAGAAGCTGAATTGTTCCCAACCATACAACCACGATGGCCCGGGCTTGCCCATTCTGGAAAGAATCCACTTTCAAGATAGGTATTCAACAGGCCTTCCTGCATCTTCTCACCCATTGAAGGATATATCAAATTAACAAATGGAAACAAGCAACGGAAAGTATCCCAGAATCCAGTGTCGGTAAACATATATCCCGAACGGATTTCACCATTATAGGGGCTGTAATGCACAGTTTCTCCCTTACCGTTTACCTCGTAAAACATACGGGGAAACAACACCGAACGATACAAGCAAGAGTAGAACGTACGCATACGGTTCTCATCGCTGTCTTCAACCTTGATACGCCCCAAGACATTGTTCCATGCCTTACGACCGGCCTCTTTTGTCTGTTCAAAAGTCTTATTACCAATTTCCTTCAAGTTCAGTTCCGCCTGTTCGGGGCTGATGAATGAGGATGCCACTTTTGCATGCACTTGTTCTCCTTTTTTCGTCGAAAATCCGATAGCAGCACCCACGTGATTGGATTGTAGTTCGAGATGTGTTTCAACCAAATGATAGTCTGCCCATACTTTATTGAAAGTAAAAGGCTTGTCGAACTCTATCACAAAGTAATTTTTAAAGTTTTGAGGAACACCGCCACTATTGCGTGTCGTATAACCAACTATTTTATTTTCTTCGGGAATCACCTTCACATACGAACCGCGGTCGAAAGCATCTACCACCACATAGGCATCGGAGGTTTCAGGGAAAGTGAAACGGAAATATGCACAACGTTCCGTCGGAGCTATTTCAGTTGTCATGTCATACTCTGACAAATAAACACTATAATAATAAGGAGTGGCTTTCTCTGCCTTATGAGAGAACCAGGAAGCACGACTGTCCTGATCGATCTTCAACTGTTTAGTCATCGGCATGATTGAGAACTGACCGTAGTCATTGATCCACGGACTAGGCTGGTGGGTTTGCTTGAAACCTCTGATTTTGTCGGATGCATAAGTGTAAGCCCAACCGTCACCCATCTTTCCGGTTTGTGGCATCCAGAAGTTCATTCCCCAAGGCAACGCGATGGCAGGATATGTATTCCCATTAGATAGTGATATTTTCGAATCAGTTCCCATTAAAGGATTCACATAGTCTACCGGTTGCTTTTGCGCAAAGGTAGAGGAAGCTCCCAATAGCAGGGCTATTGCGATAGATAGTAGTTTCTTTTTATTCATGGTCTACGAATTAAGCTATTAATTAAATTATCAAGTCTTTTTTATTTACGTTACAAATTAAAGCATCTTTCTGCAATTATCCGTCCTCTGATACGCCAAAATAAGAAAAAATAGCATGTGGTCAACCAAAGGATACGAGCGTCAACGAGAGTACAACCGAAAGACTAACCGTTTAAGCAATAGAGAGAGGATAATTAGCCTTTACCCTCTCTCCAATTCTATCAGAAACAAATATTTATTATTACCTAATTAATTCCATCCCGGGTTCTGATGTCCTTCCAACGCAGGATTAGCCTGAATTTCATCTAACGGGATAGGCCATAACAAAGCATATTCAGGAATGGCACCGGCTCTTGTGCTTCCATCTGGCTTGTTTTGGATTTGAGCCGATGCAAGAGCAGTCCATTTCAATTTTCCTGATTCTGTAGATGCTTCCGGATACAAACGAGTACGGCGAATGTCATCCCAAATCTTAAATTCCAACGGTAACTCATGCAAACGTTCAGTCAAAATCGATTGTATTAAATCGTTTCCTGTAGCCGTCTCATCTGCCAATCCAGCACGTTTACGCACTTGATTGAGATAATATTTAGCTCCACCGACAGCATTATCTTCATGATTTGTACGTGCCAGACCTTCGGCTGCAATCAGCAAGACTTCCGCAAAACGGAATACTGGCATATTATAATCACCGTCGTGACCGCTAATCAAAGCATTTTCATCAAACCACGCCCAGTTGCCTGCATTGTTCAAAGTATAAGTCTTTCCTTCAGCATCGGTATATTGCTTAAAGAAGAACTGTTTCTCATGTCCTCGAATATCATTAGAGGCATAGCTGTTAAGCAACATATCACAGGGAAGGTATGCATTATACAGCACGTCTCCTCCCGGATGGAACACTCCCCACTGGAAAGCATCTGTTCCGATAGAACGGCAAGCATAAGAGTTACCTACACTATAATTGGTGTAATTGTATTCTTTAGCATAAATGATTTCAGCAGATTCTTTCGTTGTCTTAATCACATTATACGCAGAGTTCAAATCATCAGTCGTTCCATTCGGATGAATAAGTTCGTGAGGACTATCATTAATCACTTTCAATGCCATCTGTGCAGCTTTTCCATAATAGTCTGCCCCCCCGTTTAACGGTGCACCAGCCCATTGTAGATAAACTTGTGCCAGCAAAGTCTGCGCCATTGCTCTGGTAACATAACAGCCATTTTCATAGAACGTTTTATTCGGCAATGCATCCCCGTTGACAATATCCAGCAAGTCGGCTTCAATTTTCTTATAAACCTCTTCAGCAGAAAGACGTTCTTTGTACATACCTTCTGTAGATGTGTAAGGTTCTGAAATATAAGGAACACCACCAAATTCTTTGACCAGCCAAAAATATCCGTATGCACGGAAGAATTTACCTTGAGCCACATAATTATTAATAGTAGCTTCATCCAGCACCCCGGTCATTGTCGGAATATTGGCTATAACAAAGTTGGCACGTGAAATACCTTTATAAAACTCATGCCAGTATTTCATTGCAATATCATCAAAAGATTCAATATTGAAGTTACACCCTTCGGATGCCGTAGTAAATGTTCTATCCTTACGCTTATCAACGTACAATCCGGACACAATACCACCCCACATTGTCGCTTTAGGAGTCCAGCCACCGCCTACATCAGTGTTGTGTAAATAAGGTACACCACCGAAATACAATGCGTTCACACCCGACTCCGCATCAGCTTTCGTCTTCCAGAATTGGTCAGATGATTTCATATCCAATGGTTCTTCTTTCAGGAAATCGTCGCATGAATTCAGCAACACAGAAAGTGAACACATACAAAATGCAGATATATATACTTTTAATAGTTTCATAATTCTTATGGTTTTTATAACGGTGAATTAAAATGCTACATTAAGACCGAACGTAAACGTTCTCGGACGCGGATAGGTGAAGAATTGGCGGTTAGCCCCCCATTTGTTGTCACCTAAACGAGATGAGTTATCCGGATCGTATCCGTTATAGTCCTTAGAAGTAATCAGGAACGCGTTATTCACATTCGCATACAAACGCAATGAAGACAGACCGATCTTCTTAATCAGTGTTGGATTGAAGGTATATCCGAGCTGAATCATGTTACAACGCAAATAAGAACCATTGCAAACCCAGTCATCATCTGCCTGGTTATTAGCTCCCTGACCAAAGTTATTCAGACGAATTGCCTGTTCTTTACCCGACGGATTGAGAGTTGGATGCCATGCTTCCTTATAAAGACGGTCTATACCATTAGTCAGGAAACGGGCTACAGTAGAGTGATAATATTCTTGCATCACGTCTACCCCCCATGTAAACTGGAAGTCTAAAGTCAAATCGAAACCTTTATAATTGAAGGTATTGATAAATGAGCCCATCCAGTCAGGCAATCCGTTACCAATAATTTCGCGTTTCTTATAAGTTACCTTTTCACCGATAGTGGAAGGTATGTTCATTGTCTCCGGATCCCAGTTAGACGGAATACCATCGTAAATACCGGCGCGCTTATAACCATAGAAAGAAGAAAGCTCTTCACCTTCACGAATCAACATATCGTAACCCACAAAACCATCGGTTGTAATCTGACGCTTACCGGTGACAGGATCAACAGATGCACTTTCATCCAACTTCTCTACACGGTTTTTGTTGAAACCTAAATTAAGAGTGGAAGTCCACTGGAAATCATGTGTCTGAATAGGATATGCTGTAACCAGAATATCTAAACCACGATTGGAAACGGCTCCAATATTATCCATAATGGAAGAGTAACCTGTTGATTCAGGAACCGGACGGTCGAGCAACAAATCCGAAGTATACTTATAATAATAGGAAATATCGAAATTCAGTCTGTTATTGAATAAACCCAACTCGAATCCTAAGTCCCACTGTCCTGTCTTTTCCCATTTCAGGTCCGGATTAGGCATATTGTCCAGATAAGACACTACGTGCAGAGCATCACCAATGATCGTATTCGACTGGCTCACCGTAGCCAATGATTTATATGTACCAATTTCCGAATTACCTGTCACACCGTAAGAAGTATGCAATTTTAGTTTGCTAATCAATGAGTTATCTTTTAAAAAGTCTTCATTAGAAATCATCCAACCCAAGCCGACTGACGGGAAAAATGCATATTTATTGTTCTGTCCGAATTTGGAAGAGCCATCATAACGACCGGTTACGGTAGCCATATACTTGTTGTCATAAGAATATGCCAGACGCAAGAAATAAGAGTTCATCGCCCACTTGTCGTAATCATTGCCTACAGAAGGACGGTTCGTTCCGGAACCTAAATTATAATATCCGTAGAAGTCATCAATATACTTACTGTCGGAAGCTTCGAATTTGGTATAATTATACTCTTGCCAAGACATACCCGCCATTGCATTAATGTGATGTTTGTTTATATCTTTCACATAAGTCAAATAGGTTTCTTCCTGCCAATACAAAGAGTTGGAGTTATTTGCAGAAGCTGCTCCCTCGGAACTTTGATTAATCATCGGACGCGGAGTGAACGGCGTATAGTTAGCATCACGATTATTGTGGTAGTCGATACCGAACTGGGTCTTCAAATCCAATCCTTTCATGAGATGGAAAGTCAAAGCAGCATTACCAAAAATCTGCGTACGATATTGCATAGCCTGCATCCGTTCGAGCAACTCAACGGGATTACCTACACCTTCCGGGCTGAATCCTTGTTTTCCGCTATTAGGATCAGTCTGATTATTGAGAATAGAGCTTGTATTAATAATGTTCGTCTGCGTATATTCACCATCCAGCTTAACCGGTAAGAAAGGCAACTGTTCGATCATTGTACGCAATGCGCCTTGTCCGTAAGGGTTATCAGAAGTTCTATTACCCCAAGTATGATTTACTAATAAATTAACGGAAGTAGACAACCAATCAGTCGGTTTGTCATCATACGCCAATTTTGCATTGATACGTTTGAAGTAAGAATTCAACAAAATACCCTGTTGATCGGTATAATTGATGAATGCTCCGATAGAAGATCCTTCTCCTGTACGTTGGATACTGATCTGATGGTTATGAGAGATGGCAGTGCGGGATGCTTCATCCTGCCAGTTGGTATTATATTTCGGAGAACCGTCTGCATTGAACAAACGTTCGTCTGTGAATATCTGTGACAGATCAGTTGTGAAGTTCTTGCCTTGAAATTCGTTGGCATTTTCCAATCCCTGCTTGAAGGTAGACATCCATTCGTTAGCATCCATTACATCTATTTTTCTAGCCATCTTACCGATAGACAATGAACCATCATAGGAAACATGGACTCCTTTTCCTGCATTACCGCGCTTGGTAGTCACCATGATAACACCATTCGCACCACGGGCACCATAGATGGCAGCAGAGGAAGCATCTTTCAATACTTCGATAGATTCGATATCATTCGGATTAAGCAATTCGAAGTTTGACATCACCACTCCATCGACTACATACAGCGGTGATGCCGATGCGTTGATAGTAGAAATACCACGAATGATGACACGTGATTCTCCACCCGGCTGACCGGTATTAGAGAAGATATTCACACCGGCCACTTTACCTTTCAATCCGTCAAGCGCATTGAATGATTGTGCTTTCAGCATGTCTTTACCTTTGGCTGTGGAAATGGAACCCGTCAAGTCTGATTTGCGCATGGTACCATAACCTACAACGACTACTTCGTCCAGTGCTTTCGTATCCGATTGCAGAACTACGTTCAGAACATTACTCTTTAATTCCGAGACTTTAAATTCTTGTGTGATATAACCAATATACGAAAACACCAAGGTGGCATTGGAAGGAACAGAGAGAGTGTATTTACCGTTAATGTCAGTGATTGTTCCTGTACTACCGTTTTTAACTTTCACCGTACCACTGATAACCGCCTCTCCCTGATCATCGGTTACCGTACCGGAGATTGATTTTACAGATTGAGCATTCATGCCCAAACTCAACATCATACCTATTACAAATAAGGTAAGATACTTTAGTTTTTCATTCATAATTCCTTTAAATTTGATTAGTAATAAGGTTAATTCCCTTTAAAAAGATTGTTGCAAATAAAGGCTATTCGAATAAAAGTCCAATGCTCTACCTTGCCAAAAAAACGGCAAAATAAAGACACATATTTAAAGCACAGAATGGTAAATTAGAGCACAGATTAACACACTAATAATCAACATAATAAAATCAACAAAAGGGATTTAGAGCACAAGGTTGTGACAAACAAATAAATAATAATGTTTCCCAACTAATCACCTATACGAAAGAATTTAACCTGACAATCAGCATACCTTTCGCTGTTCCCGATAATCTTTCGGTGTCATCCCGAACCGACGGGTAAACTCTTTATAAAAATAAGACCGGCTGGAAATACCGACCTCCATAATAACATCTTGAATAGAAAGTTCTTCATCAAGTAACAGGCGGGCTGCCTTTTCCATACGGTAACTCTTTATTAAATCACCGGGAGCAGTATTGGAGATTTCCTTGAATTTACGATAGAACTGACGGGAACTCATTGCCATACGATCAGCGATCAACGTTGAGCCCAGTTCTTCCTTGTCCAGGTTTTCTTCAATCACCTTTAACAATTTGCGAATAAAATCAGCTTGTTCGGTAGTTGTACAGACAATCTGTCCCGCCAAATCTCCCAGTTCCTCCATATATATCTGCTTCGCTTCCCGCTTTCCATAAATAGCATTATGGACAACTTCCCGCAAGAATAATATATCATAAGGAAGTACAATATAAGAATCAGACCACAAGATCAGTTCCCGCTGAATGGCCGAACCAACTTTCCAGGTTAACAATGGAATAAAAGCTGTCTTTGAAAGCAGAGTACGATTCCGGCTAACATACTCCATAAAAGTACTTTCAGCATTGGCATACATTGTCATATCCACTAATAATAGAGCCGGAGCCGACCGACGAATTTCGTCAAAAGCAAGCTGCACACTCTTTACTTGATGAACCACATATTCATCAGCCAGGAAATTACTAATCAACCAAGTCATTTCATCTCTGTCTTCCAACAAAAGCACAGTTTTCTTCCCTTGTTCACCTGCCACTGTCAAGACCGCCGGTTCAAAGATAATCGTCAACCGACTACCACTCTCATCATTATCATAACGAAGAACGGCATGAATACGTTCCAAAGCCGACCGTACAAAACCTAAAAGTAAATGCACAGCAAACACATGATCGGAATCTTTCTCCGTCACCGAAGAAGCTTTATCTGAAAGATATTCATACAACGCTTTCGCAGTAGCATCTTTAGAAGAAAAATGTAGCTGCATCTTACCATCCTGTTCTGACATTTCTACTATTACGCCATGAGTACCTTTCATTTCAGTAATCCGGAGATAGCAGCAATAAAGAATACTGTATAATGCATTCTTGTAAACTGGAAATGTTAAGTGTTCCGGAATCATTGACGATATAGAAGAATGATCAATCCCTTGTTCTTCCAACGTACGCAACACCTCTTGAGAAACTCCCTGTATACTCATACGTGCAGAAACAATAAACCGATCCGGAAAGAATTGTCTAAGTTCTTCCAAAAACAGAGCGTCAGGATTAAGAAGTGCGCTCATCACAGTTTCGCGTATCAGTGACACTTTCTCAAGACATTGCTCATAAGAAAGATTCTCAGCACGCAATTGGTCACAATAATTATAAATGAGAGTAAAATCTTCAAGCATCCTACGGTTTGTATATACAGTCTCGGATTTCCGGCAACTTTCTGTCCCCATCAGTGTTTTCATCATCCGTTCCTGAAGGTAGTTTTTGCGTAGTAAATATATCACGTACCCTAACAGCAACAAGAAAATGACCAAATAAACAAAATAAGCCGCCACCGATCGATACCAGGGAGAAAGGATATATACCGGAATAGAAAAATGCCGATATTCCGTATCAAATACATCCCTCTTATAGCGTACCTTAAAGATATAATCACCTGCCGGCACTCCTGTATATGAGGCTTCATTAATACTACTAAAAGAGGTCCAATCCTTATCATATCCTTCCAACTGGTAAGAATATTCTATATCTTCTCCTGATAAAAAATCCGGAACAACAAAAGAAAGTGCAAATGAAACCTCCGTCCCCTTCAACTGTAATGCCTTACCATCGTCTGTATAGTAATCTCCATCCCCCTGAACCACTTGCGTATGTCCAACAGTCAACTTACGTAACAAAATATCCGGATAAAATTCCGGAGCAGCCTGCACCTCTTTATCCAGATAAAGTAACCCGTCAATCCCACCGAAAAAAAGCTCCTGTGTATATGGACACATGTAATAAGCATCATCGCTAAACTCACCGATTTGAACACCTGCACTGTAAAAGTAGGCATGTGATGAGCCATTTATCGGATTGTATTTAATCAGCCCCCGATTCGTACCAAGCCATAAGAGTCCGTTCTCATCTTCAAGTACACCATGAATCATATCATTGAGCAAACCTTGCTCCCGTCCGATATAGGTAGCTTTCATCTGTTTTCCATTAGAATTCAGACATACCAATCCTGATGTTGTCCCTACATATAACAACCCTTCTTTGGTCCGATACAGGCTGAGCACATCGTCTACCGACTTATGAAGCATTTCTTTCAAAGAAATCACTTTATATTCTTCAGTCCGCTTATCAAACCGTACGAGTCCTTTCTCCCGACTGCCAAGCCACAAAATAGAATCCCCTTCGGGCAACATTGGATAGAACATCGTAATTTCTCGCTGACCGTGAAAAAAATGATAACTTTTCTGCGAGTTGAAACGAATGGTACCTGCCTGCTTCTCAAGTATTAATTTATGAAAACCGGAACCGGCTGTCACCACATAAAGTACACTATCATTTTCCTCATAAATGCCATGTATCTCGGTGGGTTGTGCCGGCAGATTCTCCACAGAATGCAAAGCTTTGTCTTCAAAAGAATAGTAAAATAGTCCCGGATCTCCAGATCCTATCCAAAAGCCATCCATATAACGGCTTTGAACCAATTTATAAACGGGAAATTCTTTATTCCATCGTATATAAGACACAACATTTTGCTTTCCTTCAGGAGAGTAAACTGTAACGGCAGAAGCCTCCTCATTCTCACGATAATCCGGTATATGCAGCAGTCCATCACCTTTCGTCCCGAACCATAGCCCACCACTATTGTCTGTCATAACAGAACGTACCTGCCTGCTTAAGTTAGATGACAGTTGATTGAGCATCAAATTGGTGGCAATAGAATATTTCTTAGCATACATAATCGTTCCTTGTCCGTCCGAAGCAACCCATAAGACATTCTGATGAGGATCTCGATAAATACTATATATACGTACATTCCGGTCGACCACTTCTTCTTTATATTTTTGTGAAGTACGGAGACGGACTAACCCATTCGTTCGAAAACCAATAATAATATCTTCATAGAAAAGGGCTATTCCTGCAATAGTTCCATTCTTCTGCACTAATGAAGAAAGGTTACGAATATAAATTTTAGATTGTCGGGAAATATCATAAACATAAAGATCATGCTCACTATCGATAAAACAGAGAACGCCATTCTGATAAAAGACATCTTCAATAGGTTTCGCATGAAAATTAGTAGATGAAACAGTTGAATGAATTGATAATGTGTCACAATCAAAAGCATCCTGCGAAACCTGTAACAGCTCCCCTGTTTGTTGGGTGAAAATCCACAAAACACCATCATCCGTTACGAACGCCCGTTTATCCATATCCTCTACGGGTACTTTCAGATTCTTAATCTGTACAAATCGTTTATAAGATGTATTATAGTAGAAAATTCCACCATGACTCACCACCCATGTGTTTCCTTTAGAATTGGAATGTAGATAATAATCATCTGTAAAGTCATAATATCCGACAACTTGCCGTGAATTCTGTGAAAGACGATTAATCCCCAAATGAGTAGAAATCCACAAACAATTATTATCCGCCTGCTGAATAGAATGGATTACGTTGTTACTCAAAGCCTTGGGAGCTGAAAAATCGGAACGGAAAACTTCCATGCTTCTGCCGTCATAACAATTGACTCCATCGTAAGTACCGAACCACATCAACCCTGTATTGTCTTGAAAAAGACAAAGCACAGCGCTATTAGATAATCCTTGCTGATAATCTACTTTCCGGAAGATATATGAATCTTTACCACCATCTGCCTGACAGATCAATGAATAAATCAATAGAACAAAAGGAAAAATCAAGCGCATTTTCATTGTGTTAATCATTAATATCATCTATTAAATATCAGGCAATCGCTTATATGTTTTGTTTCGCAGTGCGAAAGAAAATAGCCATTAATAATCGATGTCTTTGATTCTCTTTACACAAAGATACGTTTTTATACGGAAAATGCAACTCTATTTTATCAAGTACCTCTATTTTTCAACAATTACTTCACTACTAAGTTCACACAATCTAAGAGTCTGCCTCTTCCATTTTTCAATGATCTCATCATTATAAATAATGCAATCAGTTTTATTTTCATGCCGTACGTTTATCAATATGCATATTTAAGCCATGTGTTTATCATTGATATAAGACCTATAAAGTTGTATACCAATTGATATTCTTGTGGTGTATCTATGCTAACGACGCAGAGAAGTAAGCTTTGTTGATTACTTCTCTCTCAACACTGCTTACTTCTCATGTAATCTATTAATAGAAAAGTTGCTCTTGATTAAGTCCAAACTTTCTTTTTATTAACAGTAAAGTTGCCTTTCATCCCTTCCAATCTATAAATGCAAGCTTCATTTATAAAAACAAAGGTTCCGTTTTTAAAAACAAAGCTTGCATTTATAAAAATGAAGCTTTCATTTTAAGTTTGTAAATAACAAAAGAGAAGTTTACTATTAGACGAAAGGAAGTTTAGACTTAATCAAAAGAAACTTTATTGTTAATTCTCAAGGAGAAGAGTAACTATTATCATTCAGTGGATATCATCCTAATAAAAAGTCTCGTATATCAATGAGACAACTTATTCAGTTATCTTTATGATATACGAGACTCAAATGTTATAAATAAAATCCTATTTTACAGGATATTATTTTGCTAATTCATTAATCACATCCATTATCTTCTGACCGATTTCTTCGGCAGCTTCCATGGTAGAAGCTTCACTATACACACGGATGATCGGTTCTGTATTACTCTTGCGCAAATGTACCCATTTGTCAGCAAAGTCAATTTTCACACCGTCTATATCGTTGATTTCTTCGTTCTTATAGATTTCCTTTACTTTTGCAAGGATAGCATCTACATCGATTTCCGGAGTCAAGTCTACACGGTTTTTAGCAATGAAGTAAGGAGGATAAGTAGCACGGAGCTCGCTAACCTTCTTTCCTTCGTGAGCCAGATGGCTAAGGAATAATGCGATGCCTACCAATGCATCACGTCCGTAGTGACTGGCAGGATAAATTACTCCACCATTTCCCTCACCACCGATAACAGCATTGATTGCTTTCATCTTCGTTACCACATTTACTTCGCCTACGGCAGAAGCGCTGTATTCCATTCCATACTTGCGAGTTACATCACGCAAAGCACGGGTAGAGCTTAAATTAGAAACAGTGTTACCGGGGGTATGTTTCAGTACATAGTCGGCAACAGTAACCAATGTATATTCTTCACCGTACATTACGCCATTCTCGCAGATCATTGCCAGACGGTCAACATCGGGGTCTACAACAAAAGCTACATCGGCCTTTCCACCTTTCATTAAGTTCATGATGTCACCGAGGTTCTTTTCAAGCGGTTCGGGGTTGTGCTGGAAGTTTCCGGTAGGTTCACAGTAGAGTTTTTCTACATGTTTCACACCTAAACGTTCAAGAAGTTCGGGAAGAATAATACCGCCTACCGAGTTTACACAGTCAATAGCTACACGGAAATTGGCTTTCTTGATAGCTTCTACATCCACCAAGTCAAGAGCCAATACACTGTCGATATGTTTCTGGTTATAAGTCAGGTCTTTGCGGTAAGAGCCCAAGTGATCTACGTCGGCATAGTCAAATTCTTCTGCTTCAGCAATACGAAGTACTTCGTTGCCTTCAGCTGCATTCAGAAATTCGCCATGTTCATTCAGTAACTTCAGTGCGTTCCACTGTTTCGGGTTATGAGAAGCTGTCAGGATAATACCGCCACAGGCGCCTTCCATTGTCACAGCAAGCTCTGTGGTCGGAGTAGAAGCAAGATCGATATCTACTACATCCCAGCCCATTCCCATTAATGTGCCGACTACTACGTTTTTTACCATTTCACCCGAGATGCGGGCATCGCGTCCCACAACAATCTTGTTGCTCTTCGCTTTGCAGGTCTTACGAATTAAAGTAGCATAAGCCGAGGTGAATTTTACAATGTCAAGCGGGTTCAGTCCTTCTCCCGCTCCTCCGCCGATGGTTCCGCGGATTCCAGAGATAGATTTGATTAGAGTCATAGGTTTTTAACTAAAAGATTTATCTAATGTTAGTGCTTTAGCTTTTTGCTTTTTCAAACTTCCAGATATCATAGAAATAAGGATTGACATATTGTTGTGCAGTTGTATGCCCCATCTTAGAAGGTACGATCAGACGTACATGGGCATTATTACGCAAATAAGGTAAGGCAATCAACCATCCGGATGGAATTGCAGTTCCATAGCCATTACTATTCCATAATAAATCATATTCCAAACTACCGGATAAAACGATTCCATAAACAGTAGACGCGTTTTGTACATAACGGAATGTTAATGGAAACTTATAATAATCAGGAGCATCCATCCATTCTTCTAAAGGTACATTGAAACAAGTAACCTCTCCTGTCATCATATCCTTTTCTACATAACGAGTACAAATGACATTATTATTAGCAAAAGTATCTACTTCATTAATAAACTCAACCCCATTCTCACCTTCCTCTTTCCCGCCACGATCTACGATCTGCATATATACGCCATTGGAAAAAGCAACATATTCGTCATATCCATCCCCAACTTCTTTTGAAGCCGTAACAGTATCTCGTTCGAACTCTTCCAGTGAAATGACACGAATATCATTATCTTTGATGAACTTATTCACCGCATTTTTCTCGTCTTCCAGCATTTCTGCATAAGTCTTCGAATTGTCGCATGCCTGGAACAGACTTCCGGCGGTTAACAAAGAGAGAAATAAAAATACAAGTTTCTTCATTATCTGTTATTTAGCTATATTCCGCACAAATGTATCTCAAAATCATTAAAAGTTGAAAGGGGGAAGTTGAAAGTTCGTATCTTTTAACCTTTCCATATTCACTTTTAACCTTCCATCTTTAGCTTTTCGCTGTTAGCAAAGGTTTATACTTCTCAAGTGCTTTCTCAAAGACCGCTTTTGCCTCTTCCATCGTTCCGAAAAACTCACCGCCCGAAGCGTTCAGATGTCCGCCACCGTTGAAAAATTCAGCGGCTAACTGATTACATGGAAAGGTTCCTACCGAACGAAGGGAGATTTTAATCATCGGCTTCTCTGTATCTTCCCGCAAGAAGCAGGAGAAACAAACATTCTTGATGGAAAGGGGGATGTTTACGAAGCCTTCGCTATCACCTTTTATATAGTTAAACTTACTTTGCTCGGCTTTTGTCAATGTGATTAATGCCGAATTACAATCCGGATAAACAGTCATGTTCGACAATACATAGCCCATCAAACGCAAACGGCTCTCCGAATAGGTATTGTACACCTTACGGTAAATATCATCCTTATCGATTCCTTTGGAAAGCAGCTCGCTGATGATAAAATAAATTTCCCGGTTATTTGAATTATAAGTGAATCCTCCTGTATCTGTCATCATGCCTGTGTAGATACATTCTGCACCTTCCTTCGTGATATCACTGAAATATCCCATACGACAAATCAGCCGGAATATCAATTCGGAAGTAGAAGAAATCTTAGGATAGGACATTACAATCTTACAGAAATCTTCGGGATACAGGTGATGATCGATCATGATTTTACGTGCAGGAGATGCAGCCACAGCATCTGCCATATCGTCAATACGCTTCAATGCATTGAAGTCGAGACAACAGATTACGTCAGCTTCGACTATCAACTTATCGGCAAAATCTTTGTAACGGTCATACAAAAGAATATCCTTACTGCCCGGCATCCATCGCAGGAAATCGGGAAAGGCATTCGGCACAATTACGTTTACTGTTTTTTCCTGTGAATCCAGGAAATGATACAATCCCAATGATGAACCAATAGCGTCGCCGTCAGGAGAAACATGGGATACAATTACTATTTTGTCAGCTCGTTCAAACCATTTGGAAAAATGGTCTATTTTGGCTTGTTCAATTACTTTCGTCAACATACTCTTAAACTTTATCAAGGTGCAAATGTACGATAAATCTTTGTACTTAGAGCAAAAAGTGGACAGAACCTTCGTCAGACAAAGAGATAAATCGCAGACCGGATTTCTTGCATTCGCTTTCAAGTAGGTGTTTGCGGTATTCCGAGAGGGACGCGTCCAATATGACGTAAGAGAAAGAAAAGACTTGGGCGAGTTCTTCCAGATGACCGTCATATCCTTTGCATAAGTAAAGATACTGAATATATAACGGAGAAACGGTAGATTTGTTTCGCCAACGGTTATCGTTTATGACACATACACGACAACCATGATAGGATATAATCTGCTGTTGACGGTTAAGTTCAGCGTGCCGGCAATCAGCCGTTATTTCTTGGGGAGGAAGAAGGTGATGACGCTTCCAATAGTTAGCTGTCATGTGTTTCAGACGTTTTTCATTGGAGAGAGTATCCATATAGTTTATCCAGGATTGCCCGTCACTTTTTATGCAATGTACTGCCGGACAACCACGCACATTGTAAAAGACTAAACTCGTTTGAGGACGATCCAACCAATACAGCGTTGCATGATAAGTCCCCATCAACAAGATAGAAAAAAGACAGATTTGCAGATTCCGGTATCGGCGATTCATGAAATAATAGGTTAGCAGAGCGATGACAATATAGATACCTAGCACTTCTGACTGATAAAGCCAAATTCCATCTATAGAAGCGCAAGGAAGCTGCTCTACCCATCGGACAAAGAAATTAAGTCCTTCCAACAGCTTCTTAACACCTCCGGCCACTCCTATCTGAAGCCAGGAGAAAGGAGTCAGAAGAAGCATTACGACAGCAGCATATAAGATAATTGTAATCAAAGGTATAACAACTAAATTCGTCAACAGAAAATGCACGGAGAATCGAGAGAAATAAAACAGAACAAGCGGAGCTGTTCCTATTTGTGCGGCAACAGATATACTCATCAGCCCCCAAACATACTTTCCTATTCTACTTTTCACGGTAATCAAATGGTAGATCGGCTTTTGGATAAGCAAGATAGAAGCAACAGCAAGGAAAGAGAGTTGAAAACCAACATCGAACAACCATGCAGGATTGCAGAATAAAATCAACCACGCAGCTACCGCCAATGTATTTAAAGATAAAGATTCACGACCAGTCATATCCGCCATAGCTAAAATCGAAAACATACTGACCGAACGTACTACCGACGGAGAAAGCCCTGTAAAAAAAGCAAAGGTCCACAATAAGACAAGAAGAAAAACAGAACGCACACATCTACCTATATTTCCTCTTCGGGCAATAGGTTTCAGAATGAAAAAAAGCATTGTATATAAAAGTCCGATATGCAAACCGGATAGAGCAAGAATATGGCTTGCACCGGCTACCGAATAACTTTCACGAACCGAATCACTTAATTCTGTCTTATCTCCTATTGTTAGTGCTGAAAGTACTGCCAGTTCATCCCCGTTGAATCCCAGTTCCTGATAAAGTGAAACCACGTTTCTTCTACAAGAGCTGGCTACACTTTTGAGGTCAAAGTTATTCATTCCGTCGCATTTTATCCATTTCCCGGATGCAACATATCCTGTTCCGCTAATACCTTTCCGCATCAGGAAGCGGGCATAATCAAATTCATCAAAGTTTCGATTGTTAAGAGGAGGAGAAATGCGGGCAGAAATCAGCAGTTCATCTCCACTCTTCAAACGGGAGGCAGACGAATCTTGCTGTAGATAGAGAACCGCAGTATGTCCTATCGGATATATGCCCGCAGTATCACGACGTTCTTTCAATAATGCCTGACAGAGGTAAGTATGTTCTTTAGGTTGAGGCACATCCGTTATCAAAACCCGGTACACAGTTTCTTCTTTCGGAAAAGAGCAGACAGCCTGTTGCAATTGTCCAGCCATCCCAAGCCATCCTCCCGTAAAACAAAGAGCGGAGATAGCTATCCCAAAACACCATCGCAGCGAATAGCGCTTCAGAAAATAAAGAGCAAAAGACAATGCAGCAAAAAAGCCAAAGAAGAGAATACCACAAAGGGGGGCCCATGAACGGTCAAAAAAATGATCTCCACAAAAAATGCCTGCTATCCAGGGGATAAGCAGGCGTATAAATGGATATCGATGGACGTTATAAAGAAACAATGTCGCAGTTATTTCACAGATTCTTCAGCCACTTCTTTCCCGACTTAGTGAATGTCCACAGATAAATACCTCCAACAATCACACATCCTACTGTAAAAACAAAACCTAACATTTCCATATCATTTTAATATTTTATTAGCTAATAATGCAGACAAAGTTGTCAAAACAATACCCGTTACAGCTATGTACCAATTATTTTCATCCAAAAAGTTGGCGTATAGAGGTATAATTATACCAATCACAAGTCCAGCAAATGAAAGCTTCGAAAGATCAAAAAAATAACCAGCCAATTTTTCTTTTCTAGTCTTATCTCTTTCTTTGGTTTCTTTTCTAACCTCCTGCTGTTGACTCCAAGTTCCCATTTTTGTTTATTTTCCAACAAAGGTAACTTTTATATTTTATATCTAAGCTAATTTACCAATATTTATAATTCATCCACTACAGTTCGTGCAACTGACGAATCATTCCTTCCGGATCCTGTGCACCAAAGACAGCATTTCCAGCCACCAGCGCATCGGCTCCCGCCTCAACCAGACGGGCCCCTGTTTCCAGGTTCACGCCACCGTCTACTTCAATCAGGGCTTTCGAACCTGTCCGTTCAATCAGGGCACGCAGTTCACGAACTTTTTCTACCGAATGTTCGATAAACTTCTGCCCACCAAATCCTGGATTCACGCTCATAATAAGCACCATATACACGTCCTGAATAATATCTTGCAGAAGAGCTACAGGAGTAGCAGGATTGATCGTTACAGCAGGCTGCATCCCGGCTTCTCTGATTTGTTGAATCACCCGATGCAGATGTGGACAAGCTTCATAATGCACATTCATCGTATGAGCACCCAATGCTTTTACTTCCGGAATGAATTTCTCCGGATTCACAATCATCAAATGCACATCCAACGGCTTCTTACTTAACTTCGCTACATATTTCAGTACCGGAAAGCCAAATGAAATATTCGGAACAAATACTCCGTCCATAATATCAATATGTACCCACTCCGCTTCACTGCGGTTTACCATTTCAATATCCTTTGCCAAATATCCAAAATCGGCAGAAAGAATAGAAGGAGCGATAATCGGTTTCATAATTCTTTTATTTTAGGTTCTAATTGTCTCGTGTTCGGGACGGTTTTTATTCTATCTTATTGTCAGATCACTTCATCTTACACCCATCTTCCAGGTGATAACCACGAAGTAACTCATCGATTTTCAGTCGTTTCTTACCGGGTAGTTGTAAAGAAAGAATAGACACAAATCCACCCGGTACAGATACCTTTATATACTTCTTCCCATCAGTTTCGATGGATCCTACCTTACAAAAACGTCCACGTGAGTTACGACAACGTTTATCATTCTTCTTTACAATCTTTTCCACTTCGAAGATTTTTACTACTACAGATTCTTTTTCGGAAGCAATCAGTTCACTCCAGGCAGCGGGGTAAGGTGATAGTCCACGGATAAAATCGTAGATCTTCTTCACCGGCTGGTTCCAGTCAATCCGGCAAGTTTCTTTAAATATCTTCGGAGCAGGACGGAGTTCACCGACAACTGCCATTTCTTCTTGAGGAATTGGTTTGACCGTTCCATTCAGTATAGCATCTACTGTTTCAAGAACCAGTTTTCCTCCCAACATCATCAATTTATCATGTACCACTTCTACATTATCCGTATCTGCAATAGGCACACGTACCTGTTGAATGACCTCTCCGGTATCTATCTCATGCTTCAAAAAGAAAGTCGTAATCCCGGTTTCCGTATCACCGTTGATAACCGCCCAGTTGATAGGAGCAGCTCCACGGTATTGAGGAAGTAAAGAAGCATGAAGATTAAATGTACCCAGTCGCGGCATATTCCATACCACTTCCGGCAACATACGAAAAGCAACTACAATCTGCAAATCGGCTTTCCATTCACGCAACGCTTCCACAAAAGCTTCATCTTTCAACTTTTCCGGTTGAAGCAACGGTAAATTCTGTTCGAGCGCATATTGTTTGACAGGAGAATATTGAATCTTATGTCCGCGTCCGGCAGGTTTATCGGGCATCGTAATCACACCCACTACATTATAACCGCCTTCTACCAATTGACGCAGGGCCTCTACCGCAAAATCGGGAGTCCCCATATATACTATTCTTAAGTCCTCTTTCTTCATAATTGTCTTATAATCTACATAGAAACCTGTTATCTGCATAGAAACCTGGGTCCGGCACCTTGCCGGTTAGTCTTCAGAAAAATGTACCAGCACTTGCCGATACGAATTAAATATCTTTGATTTAGAGACAAATCCCTGATAGCGACCTTCCTCATCTACAACCGGAAGATTCCAGGCTTTCGTATCGTCAAATGTTTGCATAACCTGCTCCATTCCATCCGTATCGAAGATTTTGGCAGGAGCAGATATCATCAATTTATTAACAGTGAAACGATGATAAAGTTCTTGCCGGAACATGATGTTGCGAATATCGTCGAGCAATACAATTCCCAACAATTCACCCGTTTTCTTATCTGTCACCGGAAAGACATTTCGATGAGAAGCTGCAATTGCTTTCACCAGTTCGCCCAAGTCCATTTCCGGGTGTACGACAACGAAATCTTTCTCCACCACGTTTTCCATTTTCATCAGCGTCAACACAGCTTTATCCTTGTGATGTGTCAGCAATTGTCCCTTCTTAGCCAAACGCATCGAATAGATACTATGAGGTTCGAAAGCAATAATTGTCAGATATGAACTTACAGATACAATCATCAACGGAAGAAATAAATCATATCCACCTGTCAGCTCGGCTATCAGGAACACCCCTGTCAATGGAGCATGCATGACACCACTCATTACTCCCGCCATTCCCATCAATGCGAAATTCTTCTCCGGCAAATAAGCGGAGAAAGCAAAGTCATTGCTAAAATGAGAGAAAACAAAACCGGCAATACATCCCAAATAAAGCGAAGGAGCAAAGATACCACCACAACCACCGCCACCGTTTGTTGCACTGGAAGCAAACACTTTCAATAAGATAATCAGCATCAGATAAACCAGCAACAAATTGCCATAGCCATAAAACATAGAGTTATTCATGACCGTATCCCACTCTTCAGCAGACGTTCCATTCAACAAAAGATTAATCGTATCATATCCTTCACCATAAAGAGGTGGGAAAAGGAAAATCAATACACTCAACATCACACCACCAAAAGCCAGTTTCTTGTAAGGGTTATTGAGTTTGCCAAATACACCTTCTACCGAATTCATGGCACGTGTGAAGTACAACGAAATCAGCCCGCAAAAAATTCCCAGCAAGATAACGAAAGGAATACGCTCCAGTTCAAATGCCTGATCGAGGTGGAACTTAAACATAGCCTCCGTACCGGTGACTATGTACGAAACAGTTGCTGCTGTCACGGCAGAAATCAGCAGGGGAAGCAAAGAAGACATGGTTAAGTCAATCATCAGCACTTCCAAGGTAAATACCAGTCCCGCAATCGGAGCTTTAAAAATACCGGCAATGGCACCTGCCGCACCACAACCAACGAGTAACATCAACGTACGATGCTCCATCTTAAACACGCTCCCGAGATTGGAACCGATTGCCGAGCCCGTCAGTACAATCGGCGCCTCTGCTCCGACCGATCCACCAAATCCGATGGTTATGGCACTGGCGATAGTAGACGACCAGATATTGTGTCGCTTGATACGTCCCTGCCTACGGGAGATGGCATATAGAATTTTGGTGACCCCATGACTGATGTCATCCTTTACAATATTACGCACAAACCAACCTGCAAGGAAAATACCGACTACCGGATATACCAAATACAGGTAGTTAGCTTCTGTTGCATTGAAATTATTAGTCAGGAAATTCTGTATCTGATGGATAAAGAATTTCAAGATTAACGCGGCAAACGCAGTGAAGATTCCGACCAGAAAACTTAATATCAGGATAAATTGCTTCTCCTTTATGTTCGCTTCCCGCCATTTGATACAACGCTGCAATAAACTAAGTTTTTCTCCTTTCATTTATTCGCGAATTATCTTTATCACTCCACCTTTTTCCAACTTAATAATACTTGAGGGTTTCGGCTTATTCATATCATCCTGGCGAAAGCCAACGATATAATCTACCGCCGATTTGATTTCATCACTAATTTCACTAAAATTAGCAGCACCCGGCTGCCCGCTGACATTAGCCGAAGTAGAAACAATTGCTTTACGGAACTGCTGACAGAGTCTTCTGGAAAAATCTTCATTCGTCACACGAATCCCTACACTACCATCTTCGGCCAACAAATTAGGTGCTAAATTACGTGCTCCGGAATAAATAATCGTCAACGGCTTGTCGGCAACTTCAATCAAATCCCATGCTACATCAGGTACATCCTGTACATAAAAATCCACTTTAACCGGAGAGTCCACCAACACCAACATAGCTTTGCTATCAGCACGTTTCTTAATCTCATACACCCGGCGTACAGCCTCCTCATTAGTCGCGTCACAGCCTATACCCCATACGGTATCAGTGGGATAAAGGATCACTCCTCCTTCATTCATCACCTGACAGGCTTTTTTAATATCTTCTATCATTTCTTGATTAATTTCCGTTAAGAACAAGACGCAAAAATAACACATTTATTCCATTTAGTGAAATCTATCCTGACGTTTTTAAATTACCCTTTAAAATCAACTATTGGCAGACAATAATTTAACTATTACATTATTACAAGCGTGTTTCCCTAACAGGACAAACATCCCAAAACCTCGTTTTAAACGATTATTAACGAAAATCTTCCTTATCTCCGAAAGTAGAATCATTAGAAATCTCTATCTTTGCCTCAATTTCAAGCAAGAAAGCAAAAATGCCATTTTTGTGTCGAATTTAAAACGTTTAAGAGAAAACAATGGAAGAAATCGTATTTCATCACACATTACCTATCCAATTGCGATTCAATGATGTAGACAAATTTGGTCACGTCAACAACACAGTTTACTTCTCCTTTTACGACTTAGGAAAGACTGAATACTTCGCTTCAGTATGTCCCGGAGTAGATTGGGAAAAGATCGGGATTGTCGTTGTCCATATCGAAGCGGATTTCGTCAAACAGATATTCGCATCCGATCATATCGCCGTACAGACTGCTGTTTCTAAGATAGGCACCAAAAGCTTTCACCTGATCCAGCGGGTTATCGACACAGAAACGAATGAAGTAAAATGTATCTGCAAGTCTGTTATGGTTACTTTCGATCTTGAAAGACATGAATCCATGCCACTGACAGAAGAATGGATAGAAGCGATCTGCAAATATGAAGAACGGGACTTGCAAAAAGTATAGATAGATTTTTTAAAAAAGCCCCCTCACGAATAAGAAACAAAACAAGCAAAACCAATTCTCCGGAAAAAGTTTTATTCTGATTCATGTCCGCTATATAACAGAAATTGCCTATTTTTGTACCTTAATTAATAAGGCATAAAATATCTAGTACAGAAAATGATAGCTGACAAAAGTATAAATTTAGATACCCTTTATAATAAAAGTTCATCTTTTATCTTTCACGCTTTTCACAGTCTCATAAACTGTAGAATAACAGATGTTTGCTGTGATTTCACAACCCCATTTTAAACTCCTCACATCCTTCACACGTAAGCGTCTCCGCGATTCTATATAGTTTGCTAAAATAAAAAGGCTAATGCTCCC